>Ga0307377_10008284_pt1 | contig 10571 bp, 24 predicted proteins | sample TR3MG_FD_202535 | JGI IMG/M metagenome (GOLD analysis project Ga0307377, IMG submission 202535) | Soil microbial communities from Risofladan, Vaasa, Finland - TR-3 | ecosystem: Environmental > Terrestrial > Soil > Coastal area > Acid sulfate soil | place: Finland: Risofladan, Vaasa | collected... | reverse complement strand
CCACCCGCACCTGCCACCACCCGCACCTGCCACCACCCGCACCTGCCACCACCCGCACCTGCCACCACCCGCACCTGCCACCACCCGCACCTGCCACCACCCGCACCTGCCACCACCCGCACCTGCCCATCGAATTGACGGATAGACTATTGACATTGCGCTATGACTATGCTATACTGGAGGCAGAATAGAACGGAGGCAATCAGGATGAGATCAATCTTCATTCGCAGAGCAACACTGAATGAGCATAGAGGTGGCATAGCTCGCCGAAGAGCATTCCTCGCTCTTCGCAAAGCACCACTGCATATGGAAGCAGTGTATATGCCATATGGTGAAGAAGGCGATGGATTTTACTATATTGAGATTCAATCACTTGCGGAACGTTGGCTGAGGCCATAACCAGTCAACTGACTGAGGCCATAATCAATCAAGCTCGGAGACGATTCAGAAACAACCCAGGGGAGGATTCAGAAACAATCCAGGGGAGAATACCATATTAACATTAGCAGCACCTGCCACCACCGATACCATCAATGCAATGAATCTTGCAGCCTCATTTACATAACCACATCGAATAGCCTCTACAATCCCGTCTCTGCTCAAATTGTCGATGAATCTTGCACCAGCCAACTATGATATACTACAATGTATCATAGCCAACAGTAACCAGTAGAATGTCATAGCCTTGCGCCTACTGTGATATGGACTCGGCCACTTGACATAATTTGCTATCATGGTTTGCAGTTGGCTATGATATACTATGCTCCTCTGCACCGCCTCATTGACATAACGAAGCACCGATTCCACGTCTGCGAGTATCACCGTTTGCAGTATGTTGCAGTATACTCTATGAGAATTTGCACACGTTTGACACATAATTTGCACACGATTGACACGCCGAAACCCTTGACATATGTGTAGCACTATGCTATACTATGGATGCTAGAATCAACGAACACACGGAGACTACCAGGATGACCGAGTACCATATCGGCGATCAAGTACACGCTAGAGGATATACATGGAAGGTCAAACGAATTGTCGGTATGGCAAACGACATCCGGCTAGTCGTGAAACGGGCAGGATGGAGGTACTTGGAAGTACTACATCCTGGACAAGAGATGGTGAGGAGGCTGACAGGATGATTGAACGACTAGGCTACATAACTGCGTATGGCACGATGGCATGGTGGAGCGAGATTATGCGCCTTCCACGACAACAGCGCATCAATCACATCGGCTGGGCGCTTCGATGGAACTATATCAGCGCAACAGCCACACAAGAACTCAACGCATTATTGGACAGGAGGATGACAGAATGATGACATCGACGACCAGGCTACAAGAGGAACGCGCGAGGAAGGACGCCATCAAAGCCTGCTATGATTCCTTCCGACCATACACTTGCCCAGGCTGCGAGGACTACCCTCGCTGTCAAATGGCGAGACAAGATCGGGAAGCTCTGCGGAACTTAGCGATGATTCTAAAACTGGAGGGGAAATGCTCAGACATTACCACGTACTAATCAGAATGCCGGGCTATATGCCCGACAATAATGACGTTTGCCGAACACGGGGGGAAGCCGAGTCCAGCGCCCTCTATTGGGCAAATGAATATCGGAATGACTGGGATTCCGATACAGACAAGAGCTACTACATCGTCACTGGCAACAAACATGATGGATATGAAGTCAACAGACGCGATCAATCGGACTATGCTCTGCCGACTTTGATCGACATCACGGAATGCACCGAGAATGACTGTTTCGAGGATGAGGAGGCCGAAATGCCATAACCAAACACCAAAAACAGAATATCCGAGGTGCCAGCCTCGGAGTCAGCCTAGAAAATCGTTTCTGGACTGACGCGGAGGCTGGAGAATCAACGAAAACAGGGAGGGCAACATGAATCGTCAGTATCACGTCGGATCATTGATCAACTATGCGAAACCCAAACAGGTCATACTACAATTGCGAACATTGATCGACTGCCTCGATTGCGAGACCTGGCATTATTATGGTTTGCGCATCACCACGAAGAAGGCAGTCAGGACAAAGAAGGCTGCGATCCTGGAGTGTATCAATCGCACCTACGGAACCGAATTCACAAGTATAGTCGTGGAATAGCCACATATGGCCTCGGTCATAATCGGTCAAGTCAGGGCTGGGGCAACCCAGGGGCAACCATAGGGCGACGAAATCGGCGAAACAGGGAGGGCAAAGTGAGCAAGCAAGAGGCGATCAATCGGACGGGCCAAAAGTATATCGCAGGGTTACGGACCGTAGTCGCGCAGTTGTGGCAGCAGGCTTGCGGCCATGACGACATACCACCAGGGAGTAAATTCGTGGTATTCTCTGAAGACAACCCCTATGTGATATTCTACAACAAGGCCATGAGGGAATTCATGGAGGCCAGGGAACAATATCGAGATGGGGGATATGTCGGGTTGAGAATCGATCAGGGGAGGGCAAAGTGACGAAAGTCTTAAATCTCGCAACCAGCGAATACATCACCTACAGCATACCACCAGAGGAAGCCGTCGTCGCAGCTTATGAACAAAGCAAAGGCAACTGGAATACTTGGCAGTATCCCACATTTGCCAAACACCCAGAGGCGCGGCGAGGCGAATACAGTGTATCATGCGGGGACTTTGCGGCAATCACAAGGTATCCGAAGAGGGGCGAAAAAATCCACGAAAAAATCGCTGCAAGGCGAAAAGGGAGGGCAAAATGAACGAGGGGATGCGAAAAGCACAGAGCAAAGTGAATCAACTACTGAACAAGGCGAGGCGTGAAAGAGATCGTAAAGGCTATCGTGAGAATCTTGGCTATGACAAATGTCAAGCTCTCCAGGACTATTGCAGTGAAGTTGGCCTGTCATATTCCGAGACCAGTCACGTCCTGGCATACTTTGAAGAGGGATGCGACGCTCTGTAGAAGCGCAAATCAAAACACGGGGGGTGAAAAGTGGAAGACTACAAGGCTCGCGTGGTAGGTTTCGTTTGGTGGCCGAACGGGATGGAGTGCGGTCAGGAGTACCGATTCCTCGCCGAAAATGACCAAGATGCGCTCGAAAGGATCGAACGAATAGCAGGGGCATTTTCACAGGTAAAAGACTTTGAGCTTTTCAGGCGCGAGAATTGCCCACATTGTGGCCACACAGTCTGGGAATGTATCAGGGAATTCACCAAAGAGGGGGCGTCGATTTATCTTGAGTGCATGACATAAGGAGGGCAACGATGAACATTTACGTAGACGGACTTGACCACTTGGACGAAATGTACAAAGACATGAAGGAACGCAACAGACGCGCCAAGGAACTTAGGGCACTTGGTTGGACGGTCAAGTGTGAAACGCATCACTTCTATGTCATGGGATCTGGGTCGCGCTATTTTTTGAGCGCGAGTCGGGCGAAGGAGGAGTGATGGAAGATTATGGCGTGGTAAAGCTCGATCCCAGTTGCGATGCAACAGACACAGGGGATTTGAGCTTTGGGCGGTTAGTACCATTTGGAACAAGATTAATGATCGTGGAAACAAACGCATCATGGAGAAGTCGTAGGGATGCGTATTATGCAAAGCGCCGCGCATGGTGGGCAAATGATCCCAGGAATCGGGGAGAGGGGCGCAAATATGCGATCAGGGAAACACTTTATCAATACTATTTTGTACCACTGGCAGGGGCAAAGCGACGCTTGATCCGTATCACAGGGCACATACGTGAGCAATGAAGCATCAAGAAACTTGAGTCAACTCTCAAGTCGTATAGGGGCGTAAAGACAGCGAAAAAGGTGGTTTAGGGCGCAAAAAGCGGTGAAAAGCATAGATTATGCTATGAAACATCGAAAAAAGGCGACAAACGATAGGCTCTAAAAGACCAATGAACAAAGAAAAAACTGGTATTGAGCGTAGAAAGTGATGAACAACTGCACAAGGAAGCAAGGAAAACAGGGAATTGGGGCCTCTTCGCAAAAAAGAAAACAGGGGAAAACAGGCAACGAACGTAGTGACTATTGTTTATTGCTGTGTTTTACCTTCAGGCATAAAGACAGTAGATAACGATGGTAGAACACAAAGAAACGATACGTTATGGTAAAGTAAAAGTGCAAAAAACGCACTATTGCAAAGGTTGATAGGGAGGCACTCAAGTATGATACCAATGAACAAAGAGAAAACTGCACAGAAGGATAGACGAGCGTAATTGAGTACCTTGAGGCACTAAGACAGCACAGGGTGATAATAGAACACAGAAGAACCATACGTTATAGTCAAGTAGAATGCAATAAATGCACTATTGCATCAAATATTATATTGTACAAGACCCTGTGACTATTATGATTAAACCCAGTTTGACATAATACAAATATGATCCTATACGATTTAAAGTGACCAATGGGGTACAACTCCTGTGCAAAAACCATGCAATAGTGCATTTATTGCATTTAACTTGACTATAAGATGCAGTTCTATTGTAGTTTACAAGCACCCTGTGTTGTCCTTATGCCTCAAGGTACTCAATTATGTTTGTTTATGACCACTACTAGTCTTTATCGGTTGGTAAAATCAAGTTTACACTATTGCATGAGAACACTATTTCCCTGTTTTCTATGCTTCTGTGCATTTCATGCCTTCATCCTTACACAAGGTCACTACTTACCCGTTTTCTATCCCCCTGTGCAGTTTATGTATGCGAGTTTTCAGGATACCTAGATTAGCCGAATTTGACAATTCATAGCACTTGTGCTACGATATAATCAAAGTCCAAAGGAGGAAATACCATGACCGAGACCCGCGCTGAGAAAGCGCAACGACTGGTAGACGAGGGTAGCGTCGTAATGCTGAGCCTCTGTTCTCCATACCAGACCGCTCGTGTCCAGAGTGGCCACAGATTCTATTTCGTCACGCTCTATGCCGATGGCCACTTTTTCTGTACCTGCAAAGGGAGTGAGTGGGGAGACGACCACTCCTACACCGACGACCTCTGTGTCCACGCACTCGCGGTCAAGCTGGCCGTGGAAAGGGACATACCCAAGGATACCGACCCGCCAAAGGAAGGCGACGTGCAACAAGCCATAGACGAACTGCACAAGGCCCTAGCATACCTGGTGAAAGCGAAGGAGAAACTAGGCCAATTCGACAAATCCATCTTGACATTCGACCACGCCAACATTTATACTGGCGAGGCAACCCGTAGGGTTAGATATGTCCTGAAGATATTAGAAGCAGAGTAGGAAATGAAAGAGCCGTGGGAGATGAGACGCGATGAATATGCGGCGACAGCTACAGGAGATGAAGCAGACCGACGCTCGAAGGAGGCATGAGAGGAGTGGAGGAGGAGCAATGACAGCGACTGATGTTCAGGCAGTCAAGGACCGATTGCGCAAGGTAGCCAACCAATCAAATTTCTGGGCACAAGAGTTCAAGGCCGATGTGCAATCCCTAAAAGATTTGGGTGTTGCCGAGGATGCGATCAAGAATCTGTATGTGGAGTTGGGCGTGGGACAATGGCTAGACCTGAATGTGAGGGAGAAACTGGAGGACGAGGAAACATGTGGCGAGTGTATCTTCTACAGTCTCGTCCGAGGATGCACTTTTGCCTGGCCAGAAGGTGGGAAACACGAAGCCTATGCTGACGATGAGGCTTGTGGGTGGTTTCAAGCCAAGGAACCTGAGAATACCGATGATAAGGAAGAGATCGAGAGCTTGCGCAAGGAACGCGACGAGGCTGAGACAGCCAAAGCGAAAGACCTTGAACATACAATCATGTGGCGTAACCGTTGGAGTCTGGCTATTGAGGAGCGTGACCGAACGGAAGCCCAGATCAAAGAACTAGAAGACCATATCCTGCGAATGATGCACAAGGAGGCAAAGTGAAGGAGAAGGATTGGACTAAAGTAATCGTCGTGATTACGATTGTGGCAATCCTATTTCTAGCATCAATATATCTTGCTATTCTGGACAAGGGTAAATACATTATCCTCGACGGCCTCTTAGCAGACGGATACGATGTAGTCATTGATCGTTCGATTCAGCCTGGAGAGGGACGTTACATAGTACGGATTTGGCGTGATGGCGGCTGGATGGCGGTAGAAAGATGAACGACCAACTTCATCTGGCTTGACGAAGGCACTTTAGCCGAATTTGACAAATCATAGCATCTGTGCTATGATATGCCCACTAACCTAATCAAAGGAGGCATAATGCAAACCCTAGACTTTGGCGCGATCAGAGATAAAAACGAGACTTGGTACGAGGAATACGATCTGACTTGCCCCTACTGCCACGGGGAATTCGAATATAGTTGTCCGACGTGCGAAGGGGAAGGAACGGTCGAGTGCCCAGAATGCGTGGGATTTGGTATAGTAGCTGATCGAGAATGTCGGGAGTGCGAAGGAGTAGGAGATACCCCCTGTGACGATTGTGATGGTGAAGGTGAAATCCCCTGTGAACAATGCTCCGATGGCCACTTTGAGATCATGTGGAACACAGCCTTTGAGGTCAAGGTTTGGGATGACTACCTGGATGTTGACCAAGATAGCCCTGAATGGCAAGAAGCCTACAAGTTAGCTTGGGATAATGGCTTCTGCCTGATCGAGCACGGGAGCAAGCGATACTTACTCATGGGCATGTGCGGCCAGGATTGCACTTGGCTGATTCACTACACCAGGTGGAAGTTGCAAGACTTCTTGGATGACGAGGACTGCCAGCAGTGTATCGGCTCTGGTGGCTATGTATTCTTGCGCGACCAGGAGCGGCAAGAACTCTGTGAATATCTCAAGTATCGACTGACGCCTCCAGAAGAATACGCCAAGAGTTACGCCTATGACATCGCCAAGATTGACCGCATTGTAGAAGAGGCGCACTAGCAGCAGAACACACAGGAAGGCGATATGTTTACAGACACGAAGTTTATGACAGGAGCCGATAAGCAGCTTGTCCTGAAGGGATGGCGCACATTCTTGCGTGGTGGCTTGCAGCGAAAACAGTTTAGCAAGCGCCTCTACAAACACCTCATTTTGCATTGCTCTTTCATTGCTCACTATGACATCGATGGCTTCTACGCCACCTACTTTATGCAGGGAAGAGACGTGATTCGATTCCTCTCGCAATTCATCACGGGCGGCGCGGGTGGAGCTACGTGGTGGCTGTCAGAAGAGTACGCCGACATCAATAAGGCAATGTGTGAGGTGGCGCAGGAGTATGCGCCTAGCTTACTCGCCACGGCAAACAACCAGCAACGCAACGACGACCTATCGGCGGCGCGTGTACTGCTATGGCGTGCAGATAGCACCTTGCTGACCCGCATCGAGCGGGAATTGGGCAAAACGCTGCTGCAGGCGTAGCAGGGAAGCGACTAGAGAAACTATGGCTAAACGTGCTTGGGTTAGAGCAACAGATTCCGAAGGACATAGCACCATCGCCGAGGACAACCATGATGGAACGTTCACCACTTGGGGTTACTCAGTATTTGGGGCTATCGGAAGAACTGGTGAGCCATTACCAGGAGTCACTATCTCACCCACGACGAAGAAAGACAAAAGCGAAATAGAACGACTGGAGAATATGTTGACAAAGGGCAAGGAGCGCAGCCAAGCATGGTACGATTGCTACCAGATAGCGAAGGGACGATGACTGATCGACTCGACATTGGCGATGGAGACAGTATCCCGATGACCATTGCTGCCATTCAACCAGGCGACTACATCTGCAGCCAATTAGCCCCACACATCGTCGGTCGTGTAGTGCGACGTGGCATTGTGACCCGCTATCCAGCATTCATCATCGAGGACTACAGGGGCGTTCTAGCTGTGATTTTGGAATCAGACACGGTGATTCTTGGTTTGGGCAATATCCAGGACTTAGAACAACGCATAAGCGACGAATTTGACAAGGCATAACACCAATGATTATAGGAGGCGATTAAATGCAAAGAAACTTAGTCCTTCCTGCCGATGCTTGCCCCAGTTGTGGCGAACGAGACGTTGATCGTCTTATTTGGGACGACGAAACCGTGACTTGCGATACCTGTGGTGTCGTCTATGATCCAAATGAGCGAAAGAAAGGAAAACTAAGGTGAACTGGCCAACAGCAACAGTGCTAATTGCAATGTTGATATTATCTGGTTTTGTTTTCTGGTGTATAGACCGTGCATAAGAGGAAATAACAATGGAAATGAAAGAACTGAGAAAGGCGATAGAACACTACAAAGAAGCTCGTGAGGCGGTATACAATTTTATTGAGATCTATGGAGACGAGCTTCCTGGCCAAATACTGGCAACTCTGGGCAATCATCACTACTACATTACGAGTGAAATCGCAGAACTTAAGGATGTGATAGTAGAACTCGTAGGCCCACCGACTGAATTTGACAAATCATAGCAGTTGTGCTACGATATAGTCAGGAGGAAAGATGAAACGTCCCATCTGTGTCAAATGTGAAACGCAATTTCAACAGATCAAAACAGGGATCACAGTGGTAGATATGTTTCCAAAGCCATACCAGATATGGTTAGCCGACTTGTTTGAGTGCCCTGTGTGCAAAGTTCAGATCGTAAGCGGATTTGCAGATAGTCCGCTGGTACATCATTTCGAGGCTGATCTCAAGCATTGGCTCCAGTTATGGAAAGCTGGTGGTGGTTTTCAGGTATCCAATTACGAACGCACGGGCGAATACCTGGCAGAAGGAGAAGGACGTGATAGCCAAGCGGCACGGATGTGGCCACAGAATCTGGGTGGAGTTCAGATGGACAGGATTTCGTTACGCGCCAGTGTATAGGGACAATGAAGAGGAAAGCCCAACCGTCGGTAAGTACACAGCACACTGCCCAGGGTGTGGCGGATTCTTGTCAAAGGATGTCCTGCTGTCAGAGGACGCCTATCTGGATAGCCTGGATGACATCCAGCCAGCGGGCGAGCGGGAGGAGGCGTGATGACCCCCAAACCCTTGTACTGGCAATACTGCCCGAAATGTGGCGCGGTTATCGCCCTCAATCACTATCCCTTCAATGAGTCTGCCAACTACACAGATGATATATGGCGCGAGCTGGATGCCTTGCTAGAGAGACACCAGTGCCCGCCCGACACCGCAGTCTACAAGAACGAGATAGAGACTGCCCCGCCAGTGGGGTAGCTGGCAAGGAGGAGGAAACATGGCTGATCGCCGATTTCGCGAGGTACACCTACGTCTTACTGTCTATGAGGATACCTATAACAGAATCGAGGCTTATGCCAACCTGCACAATCTCCCGCTCGACCTGGCACTTAGCGACCTCATCGGATTCGGGCTTCACGGGGAGGGAATCTTTCTCGATGATCCATCTGACGAGGAGACCCCGCCAGCGACCCCTGTGACACAGCTAGGACCGCAAGAACCTCCAGATGATCCGATGATCTACAATCGCAGACAGGCGGACGGCACTTTTCGCTCCCTAGCAGGTTTCTGGGAAAGAGACGATGCCCCGCTAGCGGAGTAGCTAGCAAAGGAGGACGCATGAAACGCGAAAGGCTGACCCGCTACCAGGCTAGGCATCTTGCTAGGGAAGTGGCAGATCAGACCGTCGCGCCGTGCATCATCTACGCGCAATGGTCTGTTACTGGGACCAGGCACTTTGGGGTAGTCACCAACCGTCATGTCGTGAACTGGCAGCGTGGCGCAGCTGTGGGTTGCGTCAGACCAAAGGAGGTGGGCGATGAGTCTGTTTAGGATAACTGGCTCTCGTGGATTCCACATCAGATTTGATAATGGGGTTTGTGTCTCTGTCCAGTTTGGCGGTGGCAATTATGGCGACAACTATGATATGAGGATTGGGTCAGAGCCAGAACATCACATCTTGGAATCAAGCAACGCGGAATTGGCAGTTTGGGAAGAGAAGGACGGGCACTCACACTGGATCACGAGTGAGTATCCAGGGAATGAGAATGGCGAGAAGGTATGGGGATGGGTGAACCCAAATGATCTTTTGGGACTTCTCAACTGGGCTGCCTGCTACAAGAAGGAGGTGGGTGATGCCTAACCTACGAGAACTGTTACAGCAACACCGCGTGGAAGAGACTGTTTCTATCACCCGGTTCTGTACCTGGACCTACAACTTACTGGAGGCAATAGTGGAAGAACTAGAGGCACAGCGCCCACCGCAAGTTGATGCACGCATAGCCGCGTTGACTGCTGATCGGGACAGTTGGGAGCGGCAATGCAGGAACGTCGAGCGTGGGCTTGCCAAGGCCAAGGCAGAGGTAGAGAGCCTGCGAGCCGAATTGCTGAGAAATGTCGAGGGCCTCATGGCCAACGCTGCAATAGGCGACCTCGTGCGGAAGATGCGGATAGGCACCCGATTGGTGTGTGGGATGGGGCGGGGAAGCCATAACGCCTACATGACAGCCGAGATGCGAGCTGACGGGCCGCCGAATCTCGATCCGTGGGTATGGCTTCCGGGATTGTGGGCCGACCCCGCCGAGGCATTGCGGAGCATACGGGAGGGGGCCGATGAGCAGGCTGCCCAAGCCTAAGTGGTGGCACTGCGTTCTCTGCATCGTCGTTTGCCTGGCCCTGCAAGCATTACTGGTCGCTTTAGAATT
>Ga0307377_10008281_pt1 | contig 10573 bp, 17 predicted proteins | sample TR3MG_FD_202535 | JGI IMG/M metagenome (GOLD analysis project Ga0307377, IMG submission 202535) | Soil microbial communities from Risofladan, Vaasa, Finland - TR-3 | ecosystem: Environmental > Terrestrial > Soil > Coastal area > Acid sulfate soil | place: Finland: Risofladan, Vaasa | collected... | reverse complement strand
TCAGTCTTTTCAAACCGCTTCCCCTCTCTCTTCTAAAATCTGCTCGACATACCACGGCTCAAGCAGGGATTGCGCTGGAGTCACGTTCACGATATAATCAGGGTGAGATATTTCCTCTTCGGCTCCCTCTGTCAAGGGGGCTTTTTTCGCGTCCGTATAGTCATAAGGTAATATCCCCAGAGTTGAGTCCTCTTTTTATATGGGTCGCCATAATCATAAGGGCTGAATTCTAAGGGTGGTTTACTCCTTTATCATCTTCGTTGGCTGGACACTTCGCACTATGTGACAACCGCACTTCTCACACACGGTACCGTCAAAATACGCTACAACAGTCTCTCCCGGGGATAGTGCGCCGGCTGGATGTGTTTCTCCCTCCCTCAGCGACGCCGGAATCTCTTTCCCGCAGTACGGACAGTTATAATCATGGTCAAAGCTTGACGAATACGCTGATTCGCTACATTTTGGGCAAATACGTTTCTCCATGGGTTTCACTCTCCTTCGATCTTTAGATAAGGCTCCTAATAAACTGAATAGCCCCCGTGTACTCTTTTAAATATTGTGGGCTGTCAGCATGGGTTTTGTTGACCGCTTCCTCAAATTCAGCCAAATTTCCCCTGAAACACCCGCACCAGACAACATCATCTTCGAAACAGTACGTAGTGCTATCCTTGCGGCTGCCAATGCAGGATATAATAATGTATCTCCTGTCCGTGTCTGCGCCACTCAGGGCTGCGTCACTCAGGTCTGCGCCACTCAGGTTTGCGTCACTCAGGTCTGCGCCACTCAGGGCTGCGCCACTCAGGTCTGCGCCACTCAGGTTTGCGTAACTCAGGTTTGCGTAACTCAGGTATGCGCCACTCAGGTTTGCGCCACTCAGGTCTGCGCGCCTCAGGTTTGCGTAACTCAGGTATGCGCCACTCAGGTTTGCGCCACTCAGGGCTACGTAACTCAGGTATGCGCCACTCAGGTTTGCGCCACTCAGGTTTGCGTAACTCAGGTATGCGCCACTCAGGTTTGCGTCACTCAGGTCTGCGTCACTCAGGTCTGCGCCACTCAGGTTTGCGTAACTCAGGTCTGCGCCACTCAGGTTTGCGCCACTCAGGTTTGCGCCACTCAGGTCTGCGCCACTCAGGTCTGCGTAACTCAGGTATGCGTAACTCAGGTATGCGCCACTCAGGTTTGCGCCACTCAGGTTTGCGCCACTCAGGTTTGCGCGTTCGCCGCCTTCTTCGTCATTTCGCCATTTTAAGTGTTTGTCTAGGATATTTTTTAAATCTTTAGCATCCATGATCTTTTCTAGCATCTTGGGTCACTCCTTCATCTTCATTAGCTGGACATCCTTCGCAATGTTCAAATGTTGAGGAATGCTCAACTTCTCCGCAGTTAGGCTTTGCTGGAATTTCCTTCCCACAGTTCGGACACTTCCAATCATTTCTAAAACTTGATGAATACGCTGGCTTGCTACATTTTGGGCAAATACGTTTTTCGATGGCCTTCACCTTCCTTTCTTTCAATCCCTCGGCGACCAACATCGGATAAACTCAAACGCCTTCGTCAGGTCCGACCGCTTAAGATCCCGATAGCTTGGGATAACGAAATGCTTCTTCAGGGCTCCATAGATCTGTCGGTACAGATCAGGAAGGCCGATGTTGTGAGCTCTTGAATTGACCGCTCCTTGGATCTGCTTTTGCTCCCGAGTGGTTAGGGTGATTTCCTCCCTTATCTTTTGATCGAGGACAGTAAGCGCAAATTCGTGTTCTACTAGGACGGACTGGCTTTTGGCTTGGGCTTGCTTGACTTCGGCAAGATCGCGCTCTTGCTTGGCAAGGAGTTGGACTGATTGGAGTAGGGCTTCGGTTGGTGTGAGTTGAGTTGAGTAGGAGCCGGTTTTGCGGATGGACGGGAGGATTTCGTTAGCTACTTTCATTTGGAAGGCTACTGCAGTTTGGTTGCTGGCCTTCATAGCAAGGCGGTAGAAGATGTTTTCGGGAATGAATGTATCGTCTGGAAGATAACCGTTATCATGATTAAATCCAAGTTCAGTCAAATATTGTTCAACCCTCGCCCACCTAACACATTCGTTGCCACTTGTGGCTACGGTCGTGAATCCTAATCCCCTTGCTATTGATTCAAGATGTAGCCATGCTGTTCCATTTTCATCGATATAGCCCTTGACCCCTGATACTGTAATTAAATCGTTCATGGGCTCCCTCCTTAATTAACGTTTTCACGAACTAGCCAGTTTTTCTTTTTTACCGAATCGCCTAACATATCCGGTGTTAATCTGCTTAGGTTTGACTTCCGGTCCAATTCCTATCTTGTCCTCGGGGAATCGCCACGCCCCACCAATTTTAATACCACCATAATTAGAAGGTCCGTTGTGATAAATAGTTGTCTTGGCGATATTAAGCATTTTGGCGACTTCGGTTATTGTGCAGTATTGCACTAGAACCACCTTCCTTTAACTGGCAGCGTCTTCTTTAACAAAATAGAATAGATACTCCATTTCAAACTGTGGAAAATATCTGTGTTTAATTTTCCGTGCGTCTTCCCAAGCTATCCTCGAAGTGCCTGATAGATAACTCCTCATTGTCCTTTCATTAACGCTTATACATTCTGCGAGATCTTTTGGAGCTATGTCGTACCTTGCCATTTCCGCTTCTAAATTTTTAAACATACTATCACCTCCCCCTAACCGTAAACGGTTAGCTCTATACCTAATACTAATCCAAATACGGTTAATGTCAAGCGGAAATTCATAGGAATTAACCGTAAACGGAAAATGTTTTCCGTTTACGGTTAATTCCTGTTGACTAAATTCAGACAATATAATATATTTTAAGCGGAGGTGAAAAAAGTGGGATTAGACCTAGTGAGCAAATTGAAACAAGAGCGAGGAATGACGTCGGAGGACCTGGCTCAATTGTCAGGAGTTCCCCTTGGAACTCTAAATAAAATCCTAAATAGCCAAACAAAGAATCCTTCGCTTGAAACAGTGTTTGCCTTGGCTCACGCATTAGGTTGCTCGGTCGATGATTTCGACGATGAAGATTCAATAAAAAAAGACAATCCAATTATTGGACTGCCCGAAGATATCCAAGACCTAATATCTAAATGGAACAGGATGTCAAACGAAAATAAGTTAAAAATCACCGGCATGATAGACCTGAAATTATCTGAACAGGAAAAATTAATATACGATACATAAGATAAGGAGTGGCGAATATTATGGCTCAATTTGTCCCAAAGGCTAATGGCATCGGGGTACGCTTCTATGTTGAGCGGAATGGTAAAAAAGAGCGTATCTATCTTTATGAAAAGGGATGGACTCAGGAAGATGCCGAAGAGGCCATGGTCGAGTATCGGCAAAAAATGGGCTTTGTCGAAGATAAGGAGATTACTGTCGAGGCATTCCTGAACAAATTTTACGACGACTATGTAGAGATCGAGGTCGAGCGATCCACGGCCAAACGGTATGATGAGTTTATCGCTATCCACATCGTGCCCGAGTTGGGAAACATCAAACTACAGAAGCTCAAGCCCGTTGAATTACAAAACCTCTACACAAAGATGATCAAAAAAGGGTTATCTACTACCACAGCACTCAAGGTCCATAGATTCATGCACCTCGCCCTTAAGTACGCAATAATGGGAGGCCACTTGAGGTATAACCCCTGCGACGGGGTAAAGGCTCCACCATTGGCGAAGACAGAGATCGTGATCCCCACCGATGATGAGATGAAGGCGATCCTGAAGAAGGCCGAAGTAAACATGCAGATGTATATGCCTGTCTTTATCGCCAGTACGACAGGCATGCGACTAGGGGAGATAATAGGCCTACACGATACGACTGTAGATATTGTTAGTAAAGTGTACAGCGTTAAATTTAGCCTCAACTATCTTGACGGAGCCTTCATTCTTAAGCAGCCCAAGACAAAAGGAAGCCGTCGCCCGGTTCCGTTCTTACCCGGCAACGACGCGGTTTTAAAAAAGTATCTTAAGTTTAGGACCGAACGACAGTTGGCGGCTAAGAAGTATAACGACAAACCGGTATACTTTCTCGTTAATAAAAATGGTGGCCCGCTTAATCCTTCGAATGTCAGTCGGTGGTTCAAGAAGATTACCCGGGAGCTGGGGCTTTCCGAAGAAATGAGGTTTCATAGTCTAAGGCACTACCACGCGAGTTGGTTACTCCGGCAAAACATCCACCCTAAGGTAGTCCAGGAGAGACTTGGCCACTCAAGTATTATAATTACATTGAATACCTACAGTCATTTAATCCCAAACATGCAGGGGGATGTTATTTCTAGTCTTAGCGGCGACATATTTAATGGTGGGCACGTTCCGGGCACAAAGACTGCGGTCTTTTCGGGCACAAACGGCCACAAGATAGTCAGGAGGCGGCTCTCAGGGGTTGCTAAATAAATTTACATGCGGTCTCCAAAACCGCTGATGGGAGTTCGACTCTCTCATCCCCTGCCAAACAAAAAACAGGCCGGAAGCCGCGCAAACAAAGGGAAAGGTAGGATTTTACACCCTCTCTTTTTATTTTGTTTCCTAACCGTTGGATAATAAATACTTGTAGAATTTAACCTATTACGGTTATTTATTAGGCGCGTTTTGGGCACACGGGCACGTTTTGGGCACGTTTTGGGCACGTTTTTTAGCCCTTATTGACATATTCGGACTCCAAACCTAAGTAAATTTGCTCAATATTGATATGAAATAACCGCTTAGCCTTTTTGGCGAGATCAAAAGACATCTTTCTTGTGTCTTTTTCATATCTTTTTACGTCCTCTACAGTTATCCCATAAATTACAGCAATGTCTTCAACTGTATACCCGTTCAATTCCCTAGCAGCCCTTAAACTAATTTTAAACATTTATTTCTTCCTCCCTCAATTTGCCACTTGCCAAAGAGGGGTAATGCTATGTATAATAGCAATAGCAAAATATTCCCTTCTTCGGAAGTGTGTTTTGTGTAAAGGAAGTCCGGACTCTTGTTGGGGTGTACGGGCTTCCTTGTTTACTTACCTTCACATCTGTCCTCCTTTCGCTAACCGACTTTTTATCGGTTAAATCTTAAAGCAATCATCCCCCGATAAGAGCATTCTTTTTGCCCACCTCCTTCGATGAAAATTGTGATGTAATTACTATTTTATCACCAAAAGATAAGCTTGTATTAGGACTAAAGACACAAATTATCAGATAACTTTCCGACAATTGTTTTATGTTTTTGTCGTAAAAAAATTAAGAATGTCGGATAGCAGGAAAACTATCTAACGCGTTGAAACACTGTAAGGTATTTATATTAAGTAAGGAGAGGAAAACTATGCTGTATGTAGGGGTGTTCCTGTTAGGTATTACTATGGGCGTGGTGTTTATGGCATTTATAGCGGGAGCGAGCAGAAATAATCAATGTGAGGATTGCTATCTAGAAGGTCCTGCTTTACCCATACTCCCACCAATCCATGAGGATTCCGAGCCCAATCAATCCAAGGGGGAAATGACAGAAAATACAGAAGGTCCGAAAGGATGGACACACGAAGACATGATTAGCCAAGGAGGTTAATCATTTCAGATAACTTTCCGGCAATCTCCCTGTATTCGATTAATTATTGCAACGCCAAAAAGCCCCCGGCACAACCGAGGGCTTTTGTTTATGCGTCACTCTCTCCACCCCTTATACTTTCGATAAATTCCTTCGCTTTTATATGTTCTTCATCCGTAACATAAATGGTCCGCTTTTTTCTTCCTGTCGATTTGCGGCCAGCGCCTTCACGCTTTCCTCCCCAAAGTTGGTTATTTCGGCAGTCTCTGCCATAACTAACGAGGGAGCAAATTGAACAGTCACTGTTATTTTGAGTGCAGTAATCTTTTACCATGTTACTGCCTCCATTGTGTTCTTGAAAATTGGATCATTAGCTAGGATAACCTCATCAAATGTCTCGCGGCACATAGTAACCTCGTATACTGTAACATCGTACCCGGCTCGGCCTGTTGACTCAAGGCGCTCACGCCAATCTGCGCCACAGATAATTTTATCCTCTTTAGTTATGGTCATATTTTTGTAGGCCCTGACTTCTTTCATTTTTTAAATCGTCCTTTCTTCGCCGGGTATTGCCCCCCCGGCTGGGCTTGAGGTTAGTAAGACATTGCTTTTTTTACTGAGTCATAGTGCTTTTGGTACGCTTGCTCTGCTGTTACTGTCTTATCAAACAATTCTTTTTCAGGAGCCATGATTTCTGCGTACATGTCCTCTGGTACTGGTACTAATGCTTGTTTACCGTTTATGCTAAATTGTAGGTAATGACCACCTTTGTATGTTGTAAACATGCTGTTGTGAGTTGTTCCGTTTATGGACAGTTTCTCAATCTTAGCCTCTGTGGATACTGTTAATTCAACGTTTGCCCCTTTTGCTGTATCCCATGTGTAATTTTTCATTTCGTGTTCCCCGCTTTCATTTCTTTATCTTGATATAAGTATACCATTTTCGAGTTTGAATGTCAACGTATAATATCAAGATAAAACAAGTTATTCCTAAGATTTCTCAGGAGAATGTTTCGACATATAACGACAAATCTAACGGCAAATATCAGGCTAATTATGCCTAATAATATGCCAAAACAAAAAAAGCCCTCCCACCATTTCTGGCAGAAGGGCTAGTTGTCAAGGAATACTTGACTACTCAACTATTCGGTGATTCCGATATGATTAACCCTTGTTCCCGCTTGGGAAGAATGATCAAAAGTTTACTTTATCAGTCGGATTATTCAGTAGCCCCACCAAAACCCCTATTTGAAGAACTCCTGCAACCACGTCACCGAGCATCCCAGCGTCAATACCGAGCTTAACCCACATGCCCGTTAGTTGTCCAAGCGAGATTACTTGTGCTACAACCGCACTCCAAAACACAGGGGACTTCCATCTTGATTGTGTCATATTTAATCAATCCCTTCTTAATTTTAGTGGAAATTGTTCGGTATAGAATCCTAATAAGTTAATGCCTTTAATAGCATCTTGCACTTTTGACTTTTGCACCCAAACTATGAGATTAACGTCAGGGTCTAGTGTCTCTGTAGAGGTCACAGGAGGGGCTGTGGGAGGTGTAATTACTTTTGGTGTCTTAATCCTCACTATCTCTTCGTCAATTGCTGAGAGCAATTGATCCCACGTTTTACCGTTGTTAGCTAAAAACTGAATAGGGTCCGTGTGATTCGTTTCTCTATACATTGCCGATATGCCACGGTGAGAGTAAACGTTGGGGCCAGTGGACCACCCATAGCGTACGCAAGCATCAGCGACTAACCAGACGGTCCTAGCCCATACCTGGTCGAATGGATCCACTTCACACATTTCAACAGAAAGGAATTTATGATTAGCAGTAGGTCCAGCATGCCAAGCGACTTCGTTCTCAGGGATACAACGAATTATGTTTGTAGCATCTACAAAGTAATGTGACGATGCTTGGCGGTCACCGCTGTTAAAGTAATCATGCTCATTCTGTGCTGTGGCTTTTGGTGTTGCTGTGGAGTGAATAACAAATCCTTGGGGAGAAAGAGCTTGATATGAGCGATTGAATTTAATTAGTTGTTCAGAAATTCCGTACATGTAAAATCCTCCTAGTTTACTTTAAAGTTTATAATAACTTCCCTTTAATAAACCCGATATCCGTCTTAATGATGCTTATGTCATTTTTGATCACGTCGATTTCTTCGCGCTGAATCCTTTGAGTTTCTGCAAAATTATTGTTCTTTTCTTCCTGCTTTCCCTGTTTATTCCCTATCTGAATGAAAAGCGTAATCAATCCTACAATTGTTACTACTAATTGGAGCCACTGCATACTTGTACCTAGATTACTCTCCACAAGATGTCCCCCTTTCCAAGTAATCCCCAATTATCGATAAAACATAGGCTAGGCATATACCAAAAATACAAGGAATTGTGATAGATACACTAAAGGATGGAACGGCTGAGGTAAGGAAATAAAATACTACCCATGTTAAAATTGTGCAGATATTCATTGTTGGGGCGTGATAAGTATTACCGAAGAACTTCCGGCCAGCAATAAACCCTAGGAATATGAAGACGCATTCCCATGGTCTGTTGTTTAAAATGGCGATAATGACGATTCCTAATGCTTGCCAACCTTGCACCAATAATGAATATGACACAAATAGAGCCGTTGCCAGTGTCCTTTTTAGGATCTGAAGAAATTGCATATTGCATCACCTATCTTCTTCAGATCATTGAAGAATGATTTTTTATTTTTTTTGCCTAAAAATAACCAACCCATGTAAATCACCTCGCTTCCTGTTGAAAAAATAGAGAAGAGTTAAGATTATTATTTGGTCAATATTCATGATCGCAAATTGCAATGTATCTGGAAAAATAGGTGCAATTGCTCTAACATCTAATCTTAACCATATTATGATTAATTGGAGTGTCGAGATTAAAAAAATATTCAAAATAAAACTGACAATGGTTGAAAATTTTGGAATTAAGGTTAGGCATGTCACAAATAATATCAATGCGCTGATGTTGAAATATATGTCTTTTGGTAAAAAATACAATATGGTTGTCAATGGTAAAAAAGGTAACATTTTAAAGAATAATGCTTTAGGTGGTAAACGAGTTACACAACCAACAATCAAGATATATTGAGCAATCAAAATTAATAGTTTAATGGAAAAGCCGATAATTGGATATTCAAAATTATAGTTTGAGACGCTAAAAATATTGAGTCCTAACAATTTCAATATTATTGATGCTAATATGCTGTTTATCGAAAAGATAAAGATTAGTAGGAAAAGTTTGTCTTTTTTGATCATCTGTCAGATATTCTCCTTTCTTATGATGAATAAAAGGAAATATAAAAAGACCGTAGAGTTTTATCCCTTACGGCCCTTTGCTTTAATAATCGGAAAAGGTAATAAGCAGCGCATTGTATATTTTTCACAGAAATCAATGTATCACTTGAAAAAATACTTAATGCGCAGACTCGATGAGGATCCAGTCTTGTTCGTTTCTATTCGTAAGCCCCATGGCCGACTCTCCTGCAGAGGAATTGAACGAGAAATACGAGTCATATCAGATCGGTCTGAAGTAGAGAAAAATGTACACCCGCATATATTCCGGCATACCTTCGCAACGCTCTTATTACAGAACGGCGCAAGCCTGGTAGCTGTGCAGGAACTTCTCGGTCACTCCGACCCTAAAACAACAATGACCTACGTGAGTCTTACAAACGAGAAGAAAAAGCAGTCATACGACCAATACTTTGTTCAGTAAAACGCCCTTCGGGGCTTCTTTTTTTGCCTTAATAACTTATGGAGCTAATGTTTTACTTACCCCATTCGTGTAACCGTAAATTACACCATTCGCAATGTGTATATAATTAGTTGCGTCAGTATGGATTCTTAAGCCATCGGCAGCTGCTTCCAAGTAACAGCCATTGGCCAAGTAAGTATAAGTCGAATTAACTGTTAAGCCGTCGACCTCTAAACCACCCCCTACGCTTAAGTCCCCACCTACGGATAATAAACCTCCGATGACTGCCCCACCATCTATCTGCAGGTTCTGATCAACATATACCTGAGCACCAACAGGTAATAGGATATTTAATGCGCTATCTGCGCCGGTAGTGCCTTGGAAATAACGAATACTGCATGGGGCGACATAACCGGAAACTACCCCTCCAAAGTTAATACCATAATCCATTCCGCCCCCGAACTCCCAAATGTTTGATGATACCCTTAAGACATCATGTGCGCTTATTATAGCCCCAGTTATTGTTCCTCCTTGTATTGTTCCGTTAGCGCATATTGTTCCAGAAAAACTTCCTCCTGTAGCATTAATTACCCCAGTGATTGTAGCAGCACTAGCCGTTAACGCCCCCGACAAGGTAACGCTAAATGGTGCCGTTGCAAGCGCAGAATATCCTAACCATATACCATCAGTTCCATTAGCATTAAATGTATTGCTCCCTGTACCTATTGTTATAGTTCCACCTATTATATCGCTGGCGATAACTTGACCTGTAAACACTGCGTTACCAGCAAGATACAGCCTGGCGGTTCCAGTCGCAGTATCTATTTGCACGTAAAATACTGCTGTATAGGATGCAGTTGTAGTGTTTCTTAGATCAATTTCTATTCCATTGGTCGCATTCGTTGACGTTTTTACCAATTGGTCGCTTCTTTCTGCCACGAATCCATTCTCCGGCCCTATCGAACAACCATTATACACGTTATCCTTTGCGACTGTTGTTGTTTGTATCGTGGTCAAGGTATCAGTGATGTCCTCGATGACATTACTGATCTCGACTGTCCCCCGCATACGCTGTTCTGGGTCGTGCGATTCTTTAACGATACGCATGGATGCATCCAGATTTAAGTCATCATCCATGGTCCGCACAGTGTCACCAAGTTCGTAATGTTCCAAGCTACTGACTCCATCAGTAATAAATCCCTGCTCAAACTCAAGCTCTGCCGCCGATACCTGGTAGCTAATGGTCGGGAGCCCTGCGACCTTTTTGCGGTTATCGGTGATCCGCTTAACTCCGACTAGGTTTT
>Ga0307377_10008276_pt1 | contig 10578 bp, 10 predicted proteins | sample TR3MG_FD_202535 | JGI IMG/M metagenome (GOLD analysis project Ga0307377, IMG submission 202535) | Soil microbial communities from Risofladan, Vaasa, Finland - TR-3 | ecosystem: Environmental > Terrestrial > Soil > Coastal area > Acid sulfate soil | place: Finland: Risofladan, Vaasa | collected... | reverse complement strand
GTGGATGACTGGTTACGTATAGTCCCAGTCCTTCTTTCTCAAAGGCTAGTAGGTCGTCCATAGAAATCTCTTGTACCTCTGGGATCTCTACTAGCTCTGGTATTTCTGTTACTATTGGCTCTTTCAGGGAAGCCTTGGGTTTATCACCTGCTTTAATGGCTTCTTTGCGATCATACTCTCTAGCCTCGTACTTGTCCACCTTCTTCTCGTAAGTTATCATCTTCTTCTCATAACTTTTAAACTTTTTACGGTACTCTATTAGCTCTTCAACTACTTGGAGTACTGCTGCTCGGTGGATATCTAACGAATCGAATGCTCCAACGCGTGCTAAAGCATCGATAGTCTTCTTATTTACTCCACCATCACGCGTGCGTTCATAGAAGTCAAAGAAATCCTTAAAGGGTTTTTCCTTTCTTGCAGCCGAGATAGCTTCTGATGCTTTCTCTCCGACATCTTTAATAGCTGCCAAGCCAAAGCGGATAACTCCACCTGATGTTACAGTAAAGTCTATCTCTGATTCATTTATGTCGGGCGGCAGAACCTGGATATCCTTAGCTCTACAGTCAGCTAGGTACTCCATGATCTTGTCCCGCTCCTTCATATGGAGCGTTAGCAAAGCACAATAGAACTGGACAGGATAATAAGTCTTAAGCCATGCTGTCTGGTATGTAATAGTTGAATAGGCTACTGCATGGGACTTATTGAAACCGTAGTCAGCAAACTGCTTAATTTCCTTCCATATATTATTGGCCTCGTCTTCGGAAACGCCATACTTGATCAGCCCACCTACTAGTTTCTTCTCTTCCTTGGCCATCTTCTCTGGTAGCTTCTTACCAATAGCTTTCCTTAGGTCGTCGGCTCCCTCAAGACTATATCCTGCTAGATCAGTGGCAATCTTCATTGCCTGTTCCTGATAGATCATTAAACCATAGGTAGGATCTAAGATACTGGATAAGTCTGGTACTTCATATGTAACAGACTCAGTACCTTGCTTCCTCTTAACATAGGAGCCTGTACATCCGCAGTCCAAAGGGCCTGGTCTATAAAGAGCGCTTATAGCTGCTAAGTCTTCTATGTTCTGAGGCTGTAGCTTGATACAGAGATCTTTAATACCACCACCTCGGTCGAACTGAAACAATCCATTGGTATCGCCCTTACATATACATTCATAAACCTTTGAATCCTCTAGATCTATGGTATCTATATTTATGTCCTGGTCGCAGGTTCTCTTGATTAACTTTAGACATTTGTCCATTACAGTTAGGGCAGTAATACCTAGGATATCCATTTTAACTAGGCCTATTTCTTCAATATCTCTCATCTCCCACTGAGTAACTATTCCTCCATCACGTCCTACGAATAGAGGAACGTCGTCTGTGAGAGGTCTTGGTGATATAACAATACCTGCTGCATGGACTCCATCGTTCTTAACCATGCCATCAGACTGTCTCGCCATGTCCACGATTGGTTTAAATTCGCCTTCCCATAGAGCAGGAACTTCTTGTTTGACCTTGTCCCATTTGGGTTCGCGACCACGAATAGGCGCGGGGACCATCTTTGCTGCTCGTTCTCCAAGTGCATAGTCTTTTCCCTGAGCTCTGGCGAAGTCCTTGATGGCACCTCGGGGCTTGAACTCTGAGAAGGTGGCCATTTGTGCGACTGCATTACTACCGTACTTCCCTTTAAGATAATCAATTACTTCTCCTCTTCTATGCATACAAAAGTCTACATCGATATCTGGCATAGACTTACGGCCCTTGTTGAGGAATCTCTCAAACAATAGACCATACTTAATGGGATCTATGTTAGTAATACCTAGACAGTAGGCTACTAGTGAGCCTGCAGCTGACCCTCGTCCAGGTCCTACCATGATGCCTTGTTCTTTGGCCCAACGGATGTAGTCAGCTACAACCATAAAGTATGAGGCAAACTTCATTTCAATGATGGTATCAATTTCATACTTTAGTCTCTCTCCATATCCAGGAGTGTTGCCTAGTCCTCTGGCAAATAACCCAGAAAATGCTGCACTGTTGAGTTCGTTGATATCATCGTCACTATGTGTAGGGAATATATAGTCGTACTTCTCTGGGAGTATTACGTTACAACGCTCAGCTATGAGACCTGCTTCGTGGACTGCTTCTGTATAATCAGGAAAGAGTTCTAGCATCTCTTGCTCTGTTTTAATATGCAATCCTGTAAACTCACCTCGCCAGTCCTTGTCTGTAATAGACTTATTCTGATGAAGAGCTACTAGCTGTTCCTGAAACTTAGAGTCTCCTGCTTTGGCATAGTGGCAGTCATTGGTAGTGACTATCTTGATGCCTAAATCGGTAGCTATTTGTACCTGATATGGAATGATTATTTCTTGTGAGGGGATTATGCGTTGTAGCTCTATATAGTAGCGATCACCAAATATTGCATGGTATTTTCTGGTGTTCTGTATAGCACTTGAATATTTCTTGTCACACATAGGTGACGGACTTGAAAGTAGTATCTGCTGTACACGACCATATAGGCAGCCACTTAAGCATATAATACCTTCATTATATAGCTCTAGAAGCTCGTCATCTATACGAGGACGGTAGTAGAATCCTTCAGTGTAGCCCAATGTGCTGAGCTTGAAGAGATTCTTTAAGCCCTGCTCGTTCATAGCCAGTAGTGTTAGATGATCATAAGGTCTAACACCATCAATCTTCTCGTGTTTTTTTCTAGATTCTGGAGCTACATATGCTTCAAGTCCTAGGATAGGCTTGACACCTTGCTTCTTGCATTCTTTATAGAATTTAAGTAAGCCGAAGAGATTGCCATGGTTAGTTTGTGCTACTGCAGACTGACCCAATTCCTTTACTCTAGCTATCATGTCCTTGGTGGACATAGCGCTATCCAGTAAACTGTATGAGTCATGTGAATGAAGATGGACGAATGCCATTTAATCTCCTGGTAGGTTCAGGCTAGTATAGCACTGCTAGACGTCAAAGTCAAATTTTCTAAGGGTAATTCCTCCTGCTTCAGCCATGAGTTCACAATACGGATCATCATAATTCTGCTGATAGATGACTTCTTTAATTCCTGCATTTATTATCATTTTCATACAAGTGATACACGGTTTAAAGTTACAATACATTGTACTATCTTTGATACTTATACCATGACGAGCCGCTTGTACTATAGCATTTTGCTCAGCATGTAGGCCACGACAGTCCTCTATTCGAGTACCAGATGGTATGTCTAATTCAATTCTTACACATATATTACAGTTGCATGCATCATAGAATGTTGGACATTCATCTACTTGATCGAAGCCATGTTCTAATTCTGTACCCGGTATGCTAGGATGCTGGCAGTGTGATACACCACGTGGCGGTCCGTTGTAACCTGTAGATACTACTTGGCCATCTACTATAATAACAGCACCTATCTTATGTCTAAGACAGGCTGATCTTTCACTAGCTAGTACAGCAAATGCCATGAAGTATTCATCTCTGGTTGGTCTAGTCATGGGTCTCCTTAGTAATTTGAATCTCTTTAGCATCTTCTTCTGTTAATGCTAATGTATTATTACCCAAGGTCTCGAATGTACTATATCCATAAGACCTTAGTAGATGTTCTACTTTGACTCGATCACATTTGATGTGCTCGTAGAATATAATAGGGTGATGCTTCTTGATAGTTCTTTCAGCACCCTCTATAACGTCATACTCCATACCCTCCACGTCTATCTTCATAAGATCTAGTCGGTCGTGCATTTCCATGTCTATATTAACAACTTCTACTACAGTACCTTTGGTGTAGTCAGGCTTCTGACCTTGTGCTTCCTGATGATCGGTTTTTCTCAGCTCTAGACTTGCGAAGCTGGTAGGAATTGTGTAATCTACATAAGGTACTCTAATAGCTTCGGTATCTTTATCACCGACGGCTACATTATGTGCCTCGGCATTGAAGCAATTATTAAGAGCTATGTTACCTGCCAAAGCATAGAAGACTCTAGGTTGAGCTTCATAAGCTATGACTTTACCCCAGCCTGTACAGAATTTAGATAGACTAACGGTATGAGTACCTATGTTAGCACCTATATCTAGCACAACTGTGCCGTCACCACAGACGTTCTTCTTATAGAAGAGCAGCTTGGCTAGGGTATTAAGTTCTTGTTCAGCATAGACACCATTCTCTAGCAGTCTGTAACCTAAACCATAGACATTGTTTGTAGGAGATGCCGGAACGTAGTCAAACCTGTTGACTATCATACTACCGTGTTGTGTAGCAACCAGCACGTAGGCTACCTTACTCATTTTATCCTCATAACTAGATCAAAGTCTAGCTTGTTACAATACGTTTCTAGCTGTACTATCTCTACATACTTATCTAGGGTTGAGTTAATCATGGTTGCCATGTGAGCAGGCCAGTAGTCAAACTTATGCTCTGGGTTACATCCCTCTGTACCTATTCTTGGATAGTATGATGCATGAGGTGTAATCAAAGCTATATGACCTCCAGATTTTACAGTCCGTATCCATGCCTTTAGACAGCCTATAGGATCCCATATATCTTCTAGCATATGACCAGCAAATATATAGTCTAGAGAGTCATAGGTAAATATGCTTAAGTCCGCGCCGTCCCTGAGCATGTTAGCTCCCCAAGGACCAGTTAAATACTTCTCGTCGTTGTATTCTATACCTATGGAGGTAGGAGTTATCTTGTTCCATTGACATCCTACATCTACACCTACTCCGGAGCAGTAGTGAATGACTGTGGACATGGCACGTCGTCTCTTGAGTAGATGTTCTCCGCCCTTGTGGTCTGCTGTCATGTTCTGGGTAGCATGTAGATTCTCTAGCTCCAAAGGTGAAACAACCCAGCTGCGATCAGCAGTCAGGGGAATGTCTACAATATTATCTAGTGTGCCTCGACGTGTATCACGGTACATCATCTGTTCTCCTAGAAAGTATCTATTAAAGCTGCAAATGGTTTAAATTCTTCTAGCGGACACCATACAGGAATATTATTCATTAGAACATTATCCATAAGGTCAAGTCGATTCGTACCAAAGCTGAAATAACTGAGCTGACACGCAACCTTAAGATTACCTCTATCTTCTTGTTGCCAGAATCGCAGGTACGGGCATGCTTGACAATTTTTAATCTTACTCTTGGGAAGATTAGGAAGTGATTTTGCCATGGTTACTCCTTCTTAGGACTTGGTTCACTTGATCCTTCTTTAATATATTCTGGTGGAGGATGTGGTAATGGCTCAGGAAATGGAAGACGATTCGGACTAAGTTTCTCCACAATATCTTCAAAGAAGATAGGGATATAATTGTTAAGTTCGTAAGCTATGTCTCTCATAATGCTCTTGATTTCCCACTGTGCGTGGGGATTTAGTAGTCTTTCGTTGAACACATGACGCCACTGTCTTAGGTTAAATGTAGTTACCACTTCTGTTTTACTAGCATTAGGTAATAGAAATCTGGCATCCTCTGGCGGTATACCATACTCTCTAAGAGCTAAGTAATTAGAGTAAGCTTCTCGTACCTGATTCACAAAACATACTCTTGCAAGTACGTGATTATCAATCGTAGGAGGCATAATTACTTGGAAGCCTAGCTTACCGTAGTCACAATATCGTTGAGACTCTTGTGAGAATGCGGCAATTCTGTGCCGAACCAACTGATGCGAACAAGCCCTTGAACAAGTAATCCTGTAAGTAACAGAACAATGTTCGATAACGCTTTCGTGACCTCTTTTAATAATTGAACGTATAAATCTAGGTGCTGATTCATTGGTGATCCTGTCTTCAGACTTGTAGCAAGACCGACCTGCAGTTTCAATTAGCTTAGCGTAGTCTACCAAATGGTTGACTGGTGTAATCAGCTCAGCCCCTGGTTTTACTATGGTAATCTTTACATCATCCATCTTTTACCTCGTTCCTAATTGTCATACCTGGGAAATTTTTACACAGTCCCTGCCATAATAGTACAGCTTCTAGCTTACCAGGATTTAGTTCGTCCACAGGATCTAGTCTGTATACCCTAGTTATACAACCCGCCATCCGGTTTATCTTTATACGTTTTGTAATGGCTTGTGGTGAATAGTATACATAAGTTTGTGTATAGGCCATTGCGGTGCCAGGGTTACTAACCTGGCCATTCTCAAATGTAACAACTAGTACTCTTGGTTGTATAGAATCGTCAGGACGGGCAGTTATTCTTCGACTTCTCATCTATTGTGTCCCGCAGCAGTGAGGACATGTATCACATGTAACCTCACCACATAGATAATAGCTACGACTCTTGTTAGCCTGTAGCTCTTCTATAAAGCTCTTAGGACTATATAAGGGTCCAGCAGTATACTGAGTGTCATGTTGTTTGCTAATAGCATTCCAATGATGTCTCATAAGATCCCAACTCACTTTGTCTGCGTATGGAGCATTTGAGAAGATGCGCAGCGGCAGCTCCATAAACCTATAATACTTAGCATATCCTACTAGACTATCTTGTTTCTTTGCTAGCTTAATATCACTAAAGGGTAGAGTCATTACTTTGGCAAAGGTACCAGGTCTGTACAATAGACTATAGTCATTAATGACACCCTTACGTCTAGTCTCTTCATTGTATGTATCTAAGGCAGACAGTCCTACCTGCAAATGTACTGCATCTCTGGCTAAAGACTTTAGAACAGTCTTGGTAGGTCTCTCCCATGCCTTGGTCATAACTACTGGTGTCTTACCTGACTGTCGTACTAGGTGACATACCTTAGCTGTGTTCTCCCAAGAGGCACTAGGATCACCAGTAACGCCTATTCTCATCCAGGAAGCCTTATTCTTCTCAAGCTGAGCCTTAAGCTTTGATTCGTTATACGTATTAATAACAGGCTTACCAAAATTTACACCTGATATTTTAGCTAATTTGTTTGCATAACAGCTGTGATAGCACCCACCTGTCCTTCGGTGAGCTCCGCTACAGCCTCTTACAGGATCTATGGCGTTACTAGTTTTTCTGTTGCCACAGATGGTGATGTCAAGTTGCTTGTACTCTCGCATGGCTTATTGAGGTTTCCTTTCTTGTCTAGTTCAGGGAAGTCAACAGCATAGCCTACAAAGATAGGTGTGATCTGAGCTGGCCTGTCTATCTCGGTATCTACGGTATAAACAGTAACTTTAGTTTGACCTCTCATGATATCATTTACGCCTTTCGGAGACAAATAGATATGCCAATTACCTCGGTTAAACGGGACGATCGACCAGCCAGTTTGAACTATCCAGAAGCGTTCACCCGGCTTAAAACGAAAATGACTAGCCATTAACTTTCTCCGTGCTGACTATAAAGTCTGCATCTATATCCCAGGTACAGTTCTGACCATTGTACGGTTCATACATATAATATGTACCATCCTTGGTCGGAAACGTTAGATCACACCAGGGGTTTACCTTAATACTACCTGTAAACTTACAGGCTATAAACCCATCTTCTCTTTCATTGGTCTTATGGTTAGAATGTCTACACTTACAACACTCAATCATGTCTTCCTTCATCTCTTCAGATGTGCTATAGACTGGTTGTATCTCTAGCTTAGAACGGGGTGTCTTCTTCGACATCCTTCCTCCTGTTCACCAGCTTTGCCTCCCCGTACAGCTCCATTACCAACTCGGAATGGATAATCCTCTTAGGTAGCTTTTGGTGATTTGGCGTGTATGCTGCTACTATTTTAGTTCCTGTCTGTTTAACCCTATCCATATTCTCTTTGCTTACATGCAAATAGCCATCTGTAAACACCATGATCTTTTTCTTATTGTGATCAAGAGCATGAGTTAAGAAGACATCATCAGTACCACCGGTAGTCTTAATGACTCCCTTTAGTAACTCATCTTTGGTAATACCACGTACGTCATTACTAAATAGGTAGATCTTTTCCTCTAGAAAATCTTTACAGTTACAAGCAAGCTTATAAATTGTAGATATGAAACCATTCATTGACCCAGATACATCTATATAGATAGTAACTGCACCAAAGTCCTTAGCACGTAGTGGATTCTGAAAGAATGGATTATACTGTTCAGATACTAACGAGACTATAGCTCTGCGATTCCGATAGTTTGGTAGCACTGAGGTCTCAGGTATCTTTGGAAACATTCCCTTGAGTTTGACCTCAAGCTTTGAATAGATACTCTGTTGTGCTACCTTACGGAGTTCTTCCTCAAGTTCTTTCTTTCTCTTAGATATATTTAGTCTCTTCTTTAATAGACGTACAAAGATAGAAGCACTGCTACCAGCTGACTTGATTTGACTAATCTCTTCCTCAATCTTACTAATCAACTCTTTAGCTTTTCTAGCAGCTTCTTTTTGTTCGTCGCTTGAGTAAGTATAGCTACCACTTCTAGCAGCATATTCCTGGTTCCACTTCTGGTGTTGAAGCTTCTGGATTCGTTTCTGTTGCTGTTTGTTTACCTCAGACTCAATATCTTCAAGCACACCGCCAGCGATTCCATCCAAAATTACGTCTGGCATAACACTGCCACCAGCATTAGTACCACTATGATCGCCTAATAGGATGACATCTTCAGTAGCATCCTTGTGCTCGTGTAAAGTATCTTTTATATCTTCCCAGCTAAGACCCATTACGGTATAGAGCTGGTTATACTTCCGCCTCTGCCAAAACCTTGCAGGTCTACTCTTGGGACGCAAGAATGCAGCAGGCATTTCTTTCTTATCGTATAGGTCCATAAAGAAAGACTGGAAACCAAAGCTTTGATATTGCATACAGATCATAGCATTAATAATAGCATCAGCTATGAGGTTATCAGTAGGTGTAATTGCTTTGGCCATGGTATGGCCTAGTAATACATGATAGATTTCATGTAAAAGTAGCATAGCCATGTGAGCTTTAGTTTTGCAGTGTTTGTTTACAAACTCTGGATTGTACATAATGACAGGAGCGCCGCGATTAGTAACACAAGCTGTTGTTATACTAGTAGATGCTTGTATATCTGTTACTCTAAGTAACGCACCAAGAGCAGGTATGTTTCCAGCTAAGATATCAATGATCTCACTTTTCTTAGCTTCAAAGTTATCCGTTACAATAGTATCTTCAAAGTCAGTATCTAACTTAGTATTCATCGAGGTCATCATTATCTTCAGCCCACTTTGGGTTCTGTTCTTTAAGGAAGTCATCGAATCCATCATAAGGATCCACCATCTCTACGAGATCGTATGAAGCTTCAAGCAAACGACCATCTGGAGCAGGCTCTCTGTTAGGCAGAAACAAAGCTCTGCCAATTATTCGAGACGCTATACCGATGGCTTCTTTATAGTCTTCAACAATTTCTGTATTCTCAATAGGCGATCTTGTTATAGACCGATGCCCTCGGTGTTTTGATGGTGTGACTAGGCATGGACCTAGAACAGGTACATTCTGAATTGCATCTTCTGTAAACTTTTCTAACAGTGTATCAATGAGATCCTCTTTGGATTTACTAGAGTATCCTGCCATCTTCATAGCCTTAAAGACTCCTTTAAGATAAGCAAATGTAAAGTTTTCACTCTGTCCTTGATAAGAAGGCTGGGCAACACCAAGAACATCAGAGAGACAAACTACTTTGCGCTTCTTAACTGGATCAAAGACTTTTATATCAACTCCCACGTATGGGCTAATATAATTAAGCCTGAGGCTGTGTTCCCTTTGAAGCTTTTCGATATAATCGAATGGTACATTCTCTTGTCGTGCAGGTATTGGCAAGTCATCTATAGTATTCTCTGTTGTAAACAGAAGATTTATTGGTTCATCTGTGTCGGTATTATCAAGAAGAGAGAACCGTATGCGTCCTTGAGTTGTTGTTCCGTCGCTTGCATACTTAAGCAGAGTTACCTCTGTGGCTCTATTACTACCTGCCGCCTTATTGTCTAATAGGTCTATTTCTACTTCGTCTCTACGATTAATATATGAATACATTATATTCTCCTTAGATTCTCTTAAAGACTTTCATATGCTTAGCTAAGAACTGAGCTGCTTTTGGAGCTGTTGTTGTATTGCGATAGCCACTAAACGAGGGAAGCATTTCAACATATTGATAGAAAGGCTTCTTCTCTTGTTCTACTATAGCAGATCTTGCCTGTGCATATGTACGACATGAATTATTAGTTCGGCCTGCCCGAACAACCTTAGCAACTTCAGTCGCTAGCTGTGCTAATGTATCAGATGTTAGCTTATCTTCATGTTTCCCAAGAATCTTAGGCATAAGTGCCAAAGAAAAAGCAACCTTCTCCCAGCTCTTATCTAAACCATTGAAATAACTAATAATTATATTAGAAGCATCCATTGGTGTAAGATTATACTTAAAGACAGCAGCCACTCTCTTGATATCGTCTGTAATACCCATTACTTTGATTAAGTCACGTGCTTGTAGAGTACTCAGGTATTCCTTTGCGATGCTATGGGCAGCTTGTAAGTGTATCTCTTTAACAGGTTCACCTATAAGCTCATTAGGAAAACTACTGAACAGTGCTGTAGCAGCAGCTCCTTCTATATTTAGTTCGCCAGTCTTAGTCTTTTGGACTGCAGCTAGGCTCAGAATATTTCTCTTAATCAT
>Ga0307377_10008274_pt1 | contig 10579 bp, 12 predicted proteins | sample TR3MG_FD_202535 | JGI IMG/M metagenome (GOLD analysis project Ga0307377, IMG submission 202535) | Soil microbial communities from Risofladan, Vaasa, Finland - TR-3 | ecosystem: Environmental > Terrestrial > Soil > Coastal area > Acid sulfate soil | place: Finland: Risofladan, Vaasa | collected... | reverse complement strand
GCTCTGCCAGCTCATCATCGGTGGATTGTATAGCCAGATATAATACATACCCGGCTGGCACCATGGTAGTTATGAAACCAAGTGGAAATGCAATCCATGGAATCAATCCATAGCCGGTATAGATATAGTTATAGCCCAGGCCAAACAACAGACACGTTGTTATCAGGCCCATTACAATGGTTATTGTGGCTAACATAATAGTACTCACTGTTACTTCATCATGATTCATTATCTATCTCCTGGGCCAGCCGGCCATTAAAGTATTTAAGGTATTTAGGGTATTAAAGGTATTATCTATAATTACTATTAATAAGCACTTCGCACTTCGCCTACGGGCTGCGCCCTCGGCTCGTGCTCGTGCTTGCAATAAGGATTTAAGTAGCGTTATAATCCTATCTGGAAGATCTAATACATAAACTATCTATAACTATAAATATATACAGTACTCTCCAGATACTTATTAAAGTCATTAATAAGATTAGTAAATTAAAGAATATGTATAAAAAGTATAAAAAGTAGTATATTTACGTTTAAATACATTACTTTATCGTTATAGGCGCACCGCCCGAAACACCTTCCTTTCCACTCCAATCTATCCAGAGTAAATACTATTTCAGGGTGGCAGTGACACTACGCAATTCAGTCAGAATGCCCTTGCGAATACGTAGTAATCAGCACTTCAAATAAAAATGGGACAGCCCCCCGAAGGAGACTGCCCCATTGTTAACACACTACTTGACTGCTACTCTTGCAGCCTGGGCAGCCTCGAAAGCTTCCCGACGTAGTGCATGTGCTGCCTGACGTTCTTCCATGGCAAGGTTGAACTCATCCTCACCATATATAGTGTCAGCACGTACTTTGCGCTCCACTTTGGATTCAACACCAGCAGCCCAGATGTCCCAAGAATTAGCAAAGTGCTTAATCCCTGAGCCCAACGGCTTCACGGCTCCTGCCACTTCACCGATACCCTCAAGCATAGCAGCAAGAGTTTCGGTGGAGACATTGGCAAGTCTGTTAGCTCGCATGGTCATGCCTCACCCCGCTACGGAGTGGAAGTTGCCATTACGAGCACCGTTTGCCTTTGCTTCACGCCCCACCTTGGCAGCGTACTTGGCAAAGACACCCTTGTCCTCGGCATCATCGTTGTCATTAACAGCACGAACGATGGTCATACGGACACGGGTTCCGAACTCTGCACTGATGTCATCCAACGTGATCTTGTCGGACTTCATCTCGGCAGTGCGCTTTGCCAACCAACCACTGAACTCCTTACTCTTCCAAGCAAGGGAATGGATGGTCAACGCACCGAAGTCAACCTCAACATCAGACAGGTCTTCGGTAAGGAAGTCCACCTTGATGTAGGCGTTACCCACGGGCACAACAGGTGCTGGGATAAGAGCACGGGCTTCGGCCAACTCCTGTTCGAGTTGTGCGATGCGCTTTGCTTCTGCAGACTCTACGACTGCAGCATTACTGGTCTTACGTGATGACATATGTCACCTCCATGATTGCTGTCTGTACAGGAAACGGAGCTAGCTGCTGCAGTCGCAGACAGGTCGGCTACAGCACTCCAATAGTTATGGGCACAATGCCCGCTGCACTTCCGCTCTTGCTCTGTGTGTGGTGTGTATGGTGTGTATATGTGTAATGTGTGTATGGGGGGGGGCTGGTCGGGGTGTTGTGGATGAGTTGAGAGTACTGCACTCATACCCAAATTATATAAATTCTGTATACCTCAAAAGTGAAAATGGTTTATGATAATGAGGCATTTTCATGTAATTAGTGTGTTATAGGAGAAGCAAGATGGCGAAGAAAGCAAAAACAGCAAAGGTAAGTAAGAAGGAAGCAAAGGTCCAGGTAAAAGAAGTTGATGAGGTGAACTACAAGGATTTGCAGGAAATTGCCAAGGATATGGATATTAAAGCGACAGGTACCACGGAAGCTTTGAAGGATCGTATTGAAGCTGAAGAGGAGAAGCCTGTACCGCAGGTAAAGAAGGCAGCAAAGGCACCAGCAGTAATGGGAGAATCTGCAGACAGAAAGGCTTACAGGACATCTGCACATATAGCTAAAGCACGTACTGCTGGGAGATAATTAATGTCTAAAGGTGATGAACGAGTTGGTGTGTCTTTTAATCCAAGTGATAACCTCAATGTTGCTAATCTTAAATCTCGAGTTGCTCTTCTAATTGATGATTTGGAAGACTTAGTTCAAGAACGCGGTGAAGCCGGACGTTGTGCGGCAATTGCCCAAACAGAATTCGAGAGTGCTGCCATGTGGGCAGTCAAAGCTCTAACCAAACCACCTAAGGAAGAGTAATGTATCAATATACTCCACCCTGTGTGCCTCACCTTTATCACAGGGTCTGTCTAAAAACAAAGCACATGAGCTTGACCTCCGTATTAACCGTAGATCTCAGGAGAACTTGAAATGACTAAAGGTATAAGTAGTCCACAAAGTGTACAAACCGTACGTAATATGGAGAAATTACAAGGATACCGGGATGGTGCTAAAAAGGAAGCGCGTGAAAATGTAACGCGTGATCGATTGGGAAGTACTTCAACAAACCCAGTCCACACTGTTACCAATCAGCGTAGTCAAGAAAGGATACAACAACAGAAAAATTTACGAAAGGATTCCGGAGATTCTACTTATTTGAATCGTAAGTCCCAGGAAAATCTCAAATAATGAGTAACCTCGCTACTCTACCGATTGAAGATCTGGAAGATCTGGAGCAGATAGATAAACCCCTTGGTTTTGATACACTGAAATCGGCAGTTCCCAAGAGTAGAAGGCATAATATTACTCGGGAACTTACCGATACCATTAATAGTATTGCTGATGATCCTGAAGTAAGGGATGCCTTTCGTACCAATATCATTGGTTTCACCGATGTACTCACAGATCCCAAGATAACCATTACCGCCTATGTGCAGGCAGTGCGTTATGTCAGCTATAAGCTGATGGGGTACAAGGACTTCGAGAGCTACATCAAGGTATTCCCTGATCGTTATGAGCGCATGCTGAACGATGGTAAGTCCATGGAGCATATCCGGGCTATTGTCAGCCAGTATAATAGTGGTAAGACAGTAAACCAGATACTGGAACAGACACTGGTTCCAACGCATGTACTGAATTACGATATTTACCAGCAGGCTATTAATACCCAGGCACAGATCATGCTGAATACCCGTGTCAGTGCCAAGGTGAGGTCAGATGCTGCACATAGCCTGATGACCACGTTGAGGCAGCCTGATACTGCCAAGATGAAACTTGATATAACCGTTAAGGAAGATGATAGTATACGTGAGCTTAAACAGGTTACCCTCGAGCTTGCCAGACAACAGAAACAGTTAATTGAATCTGGTGTGTCTGATGCCAAGCAGGTGGCTGAGAGTTCACTGGTTCCCGCCGAATACAAAAGGATTGAGTGATGCCGTACAATGCAAGTCAGTCGCCATGGGCAAACTTCCAGTCTTTCATGGCACAACTTAGTCAACAGCAGCAACCACCCCAGGTAGGTGCCATTGCACCCGGCGAAGCCGGCCCTGCACCGGCACAACCCTTCTCATGGGGACAGCCAGGCCAGCCTGGTGGAGTAACACCCTTCGCAAGTCAGTACAGTTTCGGAATGCCACAGAGTAATAGTGTCTTTGGTATGCCACAGGGTAATACTCCAGGTGGTTATGCCAGTATGTCAGCTTACGGTAATGAGGGTGGCGTAGAGGGAGCTCCTTCTTCCAGACCTGGTTATGGTGGTTCTGGTGAAGCTCGTCTGTTTGATCGTGCTCCTGGTGCCTTACAGGCAGCTGTACGTACTAGCGCAGAAGGTGCCTACAATCAGGCCCTCGACCCGATCCAACGAATGGTAGGTAATATCGCTGGTTTCCGTAGTGAGAATAATGCTCCAAGGCAACGCGACAGGGGCATACTCGGAAGCCGTAACTGGCAGATGCTGAAATAATGCCTTTATCTGCTAAAGCTCCTATAGCGAAGGCAGTAGAAGATTATCTTGTTGATATAAGTTATAAGGTAGATCCCAACTACATCCCCAGTGACTTCGCCCTGGAATTCATTAACTTTATCAAGTTGGTGAACGGTGCAGAGGGTGAGGAACATAACACACCCGTTATGCATTACCACATGCTGGATCAGGTCATCAATGGTGGTCCCAACATATGTAATATGTGTGCTCGAGGCACTGCCAAGACCACCCTGTTGGCTGAGTACCTGTTCCTGTATCTGGCAGTCTATGGTGAACTGCCCAACTTCGGTAAGGTTAACCTGTCCCTATACGTATCTGACTCCATCGAGAATGGTGTCAAGAACATGCGTAAGAATCTTGAATACCGTTGGCAGAAGTCAGAATTCCTGCAGACCTATGTGCCCCACATAAAATTTACGGACATACGCTGGGAATTCTGTAACCTGGCAGGCCAGACATTCATTGTTAAGGGCTACGGTGCAAAGACAGGTGTTCGTGGTGCCAAGGAAATGGGTATCAGACCACAACTGGCAATCCTCGATGACTTGGTTTCAGATGAGGATGCACGTTCCGATACAGTAATTGCCAGTATTGAAGATACTGTATATAAAGCTATTGAATACGCACTACACCCTACACATAACAAGATAATCTGGTCTGGTACACCCTTTAATGCAAAGGATCCCCTCTACAAAGCAGTAGAGTCGGGTGCATGGGCAGTTAACGTATATCCTATCTGTGAAGCCTTTCCAGTCACTGAAGAAGAGTTCCGTAGCTGCTGGGAAGACCGCTTTACCTACCAGTATGTGTTTAAACAATATACTAAAGCTTCTAAAGCCGGTAAGATCGATACGTTCAATCAGGAATTAATGCTACGTATTATGTCTGATGAAGATCGCCTCATCCAGGATTCGGAAATTGTCTGGTATAAACGGGATAAGGTCCTTACCAACAAGGAAGCCTTTAATTTTTATATCACCACTGACTTCGCTACCTCGGAACTTACCGCCAGCGACTTCTCGGTAATCTCCGTATGGGCCTATAACAACAATGGTGACTGGCTCTGGGTAGATGGCATCTGCAGAAAGCAGCTCATGGACAAGAACATAGATGATCTGTTCAGACTGGTCCAGGAATACACGCCACAATCGGTAGGTGTGGAGATAACAGGCCAGCAGAAGGGCTTTATCTCGTGGATCCAGTCCGAAATGCTCAACAGGAACATCTATTTCACCCTTGCCAGCGACATAAACTCAAATCAACTTGGTTTAAGGCCCAATACACAGAAGATCCAACGATTTAATGTCGTTGTACCCTTATTTAAGCTTCATAAGGTCTGGTTTCCCCTTGAATGTAAGGAAGACCCTACCATGATTGAATGCATGGATGAGCTTACAAAGGCTGCTAAACAGAAATTTAAAAGCAAACACGACGACTTTATTGATACAATCTCAATGTTAGGGGTTATGACTGCCTGGAAGCCCAGCCAGGTTACTCCTAATCCCAAGGAAGATGACAAATATTGGGAAGATTGGGCTCACCCAGACGAACCTGAGGCCCTGGACCTGTACTTGGTATGACTTTACTTGATATTTTCAAAGACCTGAGTTACGGCGAGTTACAAAACACTGCAATTGGTAATCTGATGCCGGACGATAACGAGTCCCAGCCGGATCCCAGGAGCTATAATCAGATACTTTCCCACCTCAACAGGGCCCTTACAAAGATTTATAGCAGGTTCCTGTTGTCTGCCAAGGAAATCTACGTAGAATTACATGAAGAGATCGCAATCTACGTCCTTGAAAGTAAATATGCCCAAACAAATGTAGCATCTCTCGAAGATCCCAAGTTCATAGCAGACTCGGCAGAGAATCCTTTCGAGGATGACATTCTCAAAATTGAACAATGCTATGACGAATTGGGAAATGTATTATTTCTGAACGATGATACCGAAGAGCTCTCCATATTTACCCCTTCCTATAAATCCATTCAGGTACCCTATCCTAACGACTGGAATACGGTAGCTGTGCAGTACAGAGCTGCTCACCCTAAGGTAGAGTGGACGATCAATACGGATGCCAATCTCGTTGAAGTAGCCGTGCCTGAGGCCCTGTACGAAGCTGTACTTTATGCTATTGCTGCCAGGGCTGTACCCCGGTTTGATGGGGGTGGTGAAGGTGGTGAGTTTATGCAGAAATACGAGATGGCATGCCAGGCCGTAGAGAAGCAGGGACTGCATATTCAATCAGAAGTGTCCAATTGGCGATTTGACCAGAATGGCTGGGTATAAGCATGAAAATTTTACGCAACAAGAATGCTCCTCCTCTGGCGGATCTGGTCCAGGAATATATTGGTACAGCCTACGATGTAGTTAAGGCGGTATACGACAATCTGGATATGATTCTGGCTGTAGGTCAGGCCATTGAAGATGGTGACCTCGAGAACTTCCTTGCCGATACAGATATAGATACCCTTGCCAAGCTCAATGCTATTGTGGCTGATGCCACACTGTTGGATGAAGCCACTTTGGGTACTGCAGCATATGAGGCAGTTGCTGCCTTTGCCACGGCTGCACAGGGGGCACTCGCAAATACGGCACTACAACCTGCTGATCTCAATACACTCGCTAAACTGAATGCACTGGTTCTGGATCAGACAGTCGCCAGCCAGGCTTACGTAGATCTTGCAGTAGCAGGACTCTACGATCATAAAGGTTCGTACAACGCTGCCAGTAACACTCCTGATCTTGATACTGCTCCCTCCGGTATTAAGAAAGCTGACGCATATACGGTAAGTGTGGCTGGCACTTTTTATACTGCAGTGCTTGCGCCTGGTGATGTTCTTATTGCTGACAAGGACGACCCTACCCTTGAAACAGACTGGACAATCGTTAATAGAAACATTGATGAAACTGCTTTTGCGACAGCGGCTCAAGGTAGCCTGGCGGATTCAGCTGTACAACCAGCAGATCTTGGCACGGCAGCAGCAGAAGATGTCGGGGCATTTGCTACTTCGGGCCAGGGTGCATTGGCTGATTCAGCCACTCAACCAGGTGACAATATATCTACTCTCGTCAACGATTCAGGTTTTACTGATGATCAGACGGGTGCTGAGATTAAGGTAGCCTATGAGCTTGAACTGGATACCAATGCATTCACAGATACTGAGAAGACAAAACTTGGCCTGATAGAAAGCAGTGCTAAAGATGATCAAACTGGCCCAGAGATTGAATCCCTGTATAACTCACAGGTAGCTGCAGCTTCTCAGGCAGAAATGGAAGCTGGTACAGAGACAGCTATTCGCCGTATGACTCCACAACGTGTGGCCCAGGCCATAGCAGCCCTTGGTGGCGGCCCTGGTGGTGGCGGCTTAACCGTTGAATTCAAGACAGCCAGTTTCACAGCAGAAGCTGGAAAGAAGTACTTGATTGATTCTACCCTTGGAGCAATAGCAGTTACATTACCTGCTGGTGTTAATCTGGATAACATTATCCTGGCAGATGTAGGCCATGATGCTGCGAATAACAATATCACAGCTACTCCTGATGGTGCAGAAACGATAGATAACGATACCAGCTTTGTCATTGACCAAGATGAAGGCTACATCGACATTGGTTACAACAATGCTGACTCTAACTGGGAGATTTCAGCACACGGTACGCCTAATGTAGTCAACATCAATGACATGTTAAATGGGCCAGTTAAAACCCGTACAGTTCGTACACTAATTGAAACGATTACCAATGTTACGGCTGGTGAGTTTGATTTCAACAATATCCCTGCTGGCTTTGATCGGTTAATTATTAAGGGACAATTGCGAGGAGACCTCGCAGCAACTACCGATGCTTTTTATTTGTACATAAATAACGATACAGTCATTACTAACTACTACTCACAAAGACTTCAAGTAGCTAATGCAGTAATGGATATAAATGCTTACGCAAACCCTACTGCGGGGTTAGTATCGGGAGGTAGCGCACCGGCAAATCAGTACACAGATATAGAGATAATAATTGAGGCTTCTGGTAGTGCCTATAAAAAATCAGCAATGTGCAGTTATGGTTATCGTCAAGATACTACTCAATCCCGAATAGGCACTATTCATTTATCTTCTGAAGTAACCGCTGTTGTAAGCAGGCTCACAATTACAACTGGTAATTCCCCAACAGATGATCTTTTTGGAACACTTCAGCTGTACGGTGAAAAAGATGAGGAAATCGGTGGTGGTAATGGTTTTGAAGCAATCAATGACCAGACCGGAACCACCTATGAATTTGTCTCAGGTGATCTGACCGATTGTGTTGTAGCTAATAATGCAGCAGCGAGTACCTATTCAATACCAGATAGTTTGGGTACGGTGGGCAGTAGTGTACTGAGCCTGTACAACAAGGGTGCAGGAACTGTCACTATCGACATGGCGGGAACGGACACACTGGATACCTCTGACAACGATTGTGCTCAGTACAAGGCCATCACAGTACTGAAGATTGCTGCGACTGTTTGGGCCGTTATAGGTGGTAGTGCCTGATGACACGTCTATCTGAACTCAATCAGTATTATTTGCTGGGGGATGGTACGGCGACTAGGACTCCCCCGTTTATTATTGTTGGAACGGTCATTATGCAAAGTGATGTTGCCGTTAACGATGTTCCAGGCTCTGCAATTACGTTGACAAATTTAGGAAGTGTAACGAAAACAGTAGACGGCTTCTCATCAGGAATACCATCATTTGTTTTCACCAGAGCAGCGGCAGCAGGTATTGGCATAGACGATCATGCAGACCTAGATATTGGTACAAACGATTTTACAGTTGAGGGTTATCTTAAAACAACAACAGGTACTATTGGAACTGCGACTCCCGTTTTATGGGCAAATGACCGTCTTGCTGCGAACGGTTTGGGAAATCCTAAAATAATAATTTATTCACCTGATGCCGATTTATATAACGGTTCTTGGCGTATTAATGGAGCAACTGGAAATATAAATAACGGAAGCTGGCATCACATTGCACTGACCAGATTAGCAGGTGCTCATAAACTATGGGTTGATGGCGTTCAGACTGGTGTTACATATACAAACGCAAACTCTTTATCAACAAATGGAATGGGTATATTTGATTGGAGTACAAACGGTTCGATAGATGGTGAGTTAGCTATGTGGAGATTCACAAATGGAACCGCATTGTATACAGGTTCATTTACTCCACCCACTAATTTATTGGATTACTGATGACAAATCTTAGCGATTATTTTGACAAAGGGAATTTCTACGATACCAGTGATGCAAACATTGTTGTTGGTGATCTTGCGGTTGGTAAGATTGGATATGGCTCCACTGGTAGACTTGAAGGTGTCTATGATCCTGGCATGATGGCCTTTGATGGGGCAAGTGGGTATTATGACAAGACCTACACATCTGCTGGAAACCTGCTAACCGCAGTGGTACGGTTCACAGCACCAAGCGTATCCGGCGGCTCAGCTCATTGGGTCATGGCTAGTACGGGGCCGTCATCAAATGCGCGTTTGTCGTTACAGATTCCAGACAACGATTTTGCAACCGCCGCAAGCAGGGGAAAACTAGAGGTTGTCGTAAAAAACTCTGCTGGGGCTAATGTTTGCAAGCTAGGAAGCAGCACCACTGTAACTGACGGGGCAGAATATGTGGTCTTTTTCGCGTATGATGGCGACAACGGCACGTCATTATTCTACATCAACGGCGCAGATGAAGACGATGTAGGCTATACAGGTCGTGTATTAACCACCGGAACGCTTTATACGGGAGCAAGTTCAACGCTATATGTTGGGGCATTGCCGTCTGTTTATCTAGCCGCTACAGTCGGGTACTGCGGTATGCGTGACGCATACTTAACAAATCCAACCGACTTCTACCACCCAACCAACGGGCTGCAAGAACTGGATGAATCTGGTTGGACTGAGTGGGGAGCACAACCACTGTTCTGGAATCAGTATGGAACCATGTCTGATAACAAGGGTTCAGGTGGAAACATGACCGCTAACGGAACGATTACAGGACCAGCATGATCCCTCTCGGCGTAGCACAGCAGCAGGTTCTTGGTGGTGGAGGAGGCCCTGCCAGTTATCCTGTATATGAAAGTGGTGAATTTTCTGCTACAACAGCACATGACACTAGTGAATATGTAGCAAAACCAGCGGGTGTTGAAGTTGGTGATCTGCTTGTAGTGATTGGGTTTAGCAGCCAAGATCAAACGACAGATTATTTCAGTCCTCTTGGTGGGTTTTATCGGCATACAACAGGCAGTTATGTCACTGAGTTTGGTGATGGTAATTGCAATTGCAGGGGTGTTGTGTATTGGAGGGTAGCCGATGGAACAGAAGCAGCAGGTGTTACTGTTAAAACGATTGGAACTAACTCATTATGTGCCATGTATCTAAGATTCAGCGGTGCAGACCATGTAAATCCGTTTGGAATTAGAGCAAATAGAAATGTTGCTGCTAATGAAAATCCCCATGTTGCACCTTCAATAACAACTACAACAGACAATTCACTAGCCCTTGGTGTTATTTTAGTAAAAGAGCCGTGGCAGGACTTGGGAACCTTATCTTACAACGGTACT
>Ga0307377_10008270_pt1 | contig 10582 bp, 8 predicted proteins | sample TR3MG_FD_202535 | JGI IMG/M metagenome (GOLD analysis project Ga0307377, IMG submission 202535) | Soil microbial communities from Risofladan, Vaasa, Finland - TR-3 | ecosystem: Environmental > Terrestrial > Soil > Coastal area > Acid sulfate soil | place: Finland: Risofladan, Vaasa | collected... | reverse complement strand
TTACTTTTATTAAAGACCAAATAAGGCAAAGACCATATGATCTAGATGGACCAAAGCAAATAACAGTTGTTTCTCCGGGCAATTTTTATACATTAAAACGTAATAAAAATCTTCATGTAATTTGGAACAATTTCAATATTTTACCAAGTACAAGTGTTAAAGTTGATCTTTATCAAAACTCTTTGTTCGTAATGAATCTGGCGTTTACTGCACCGAACAGTGAGGTTTTCGACTGGAAAATTCCTTTATGGATGAATGTTGGAACTAACTATTCAGTCCGGGTTTCCCTCTTGGATGACCTGAGTGTTTTCGGGGATAGTGGGCTTTTCAGTATTATTTAAATCTTCTGATATTAGAATAACATTATGATTTTGAGGCAGAAGAACTCTATCTAAGTATCTCTGTCTAAATTCGTCAATAAGCTGAATAATACTGTGCATTGACAGCCATAAGATTATAGAAACTATTGAACTTAAAACTCCTAAACCCAACATTGAGAAAGAAGCGTAACAACAAATAAGACCACTTAACCAAAAGCTCTGGCAGTATTTACAAATGACGATTTTTCCTAATTTTGGAAATGTGTCTTGAAACCATTGTCTAAAAGTGCTTAATATAAAAAAGTCAATACTTGTTAAAATATCTGTGAGATTGTTAATAGCGAAACATGTTAAAATAAAGCCGAACACAAAAATTATTGCGTAAACAAATAGATATTCCATTCTAAAATCCTTACCTTCTCGTGGAGCATCTAGGATTCGTGCATTGAATCCTTTCAACAACCGTATTACTTCTCACTTCAATATACCGGCTCTTTTTGAGTAGCCAGCCGCATATTTGACAAAAATTCTTTGAGTCTCCTGCTGGAAATGAACCATTGCCATTTCTTTGGACTGGTCGAGGAGCAGGAGTCACAACAGGTGTATTATGTGTCGGTTGACTACGAGCGACATGATTACGTTTATAGTTGTTCTTGGGTGAACCACAATTGCAGCCCATAAGGTCCTCCTACCTATATTTTACATAAAGGTTAACTGCATATCCTGTTTAATTATATAGGTATGAAACCGTTTAACAGAAAAAAGACACGAACTAAAAAGAAAGCCAAAGAACAAGCTTCTTTGCAAGATCCCACAAAACGGGACGAGGAAATCCGTCGTTCTGAATATGATTGGGTAGACCAACAGAATATGAAAGGTGGACCATCCAGCCCAGATGCCATCCCTGTAGATAAACACATTAGCGTTATGCCGGATGAAACTATTGCTTGGGTAAGATCTCTCTGTAAATTCTCTTAATCCACTTGAATTATCTCCGTTGTCTGTAGAATACCCCTTAGCAACGGAGGCACGATAACTTCATGTACGAGCGATTCACTAATAAAGCTAGGGAAGCCATTAAATGCGCCAAAAAAGAGGCTGAAAGGCTAAATCACGATTACATAGGAACTGAACACATTTTACTGGGAATAGTTAAGGAAGGCACAGGAATTGGCTTTAATGTGTTAGAGAATTTCGGACTTGATTATGAAAAAATAAGGATTGAAGTAGAAAAACTCGCCAGACCCAGTGACGATATCGCTACAATTGGTGAACTTCCTTTTACTCCCAGAGCTATAGCCATACTCAATCTTGCCGTTGAAGAAGCTAAAAAGCTTGACCATGACTATATTGGGACAGAACACCTATTGTTAGGCCTTCTGCGTGAAGAAGAAGGCATAGCCATGCATAGTCTTACTAATCTTCAAATTAATCCAGCCAGTGTAAAAAAAGAAATTCTTAGATTCTTGGAAAAAGATGAAGAAGCGGAACCTAAACCGGCTGAATCGTCCGATAAAAAAGATGCTATAAAAAAAGGTGCGGCGAAGGCTGAAGCAAAAAAAGAATCCAAAACACCAGCGTTAGACTCTTTTGGCCGTGATTTAACGAAGCTAGCCAATGAAGGAAAGTTAGATCCGTGTATTGGTCGTCAAAGAGAAATCCGTCGTGTTCTGCAAATTTTAGCCAGAAGACTAAAAAACAATGCCGTTCTTATCGGTGAAGCAGGGGTTGGAAAGACAGCTATTGTCGAAGGTTTAGCCCAAATGATTTCTTCGGGAGAAGCCCCGACAATTCTCTCAAACAAACGGCTTATTGAACTTGATCTTGCGGCTATGGTTGCGGGAACAAAATATCGTGGTCAATTTGAAGAAAGAATCAAGGCAGTTCTGAGTGAAATTCAAAAGAACAAGAATATTATTCTATTCATTGATGAACTTCATACTTTAATCGGAGCCGGTGGTGCTGAAGGGTCAATAGATGCAGCCAATACGTTTAAACCTGCATTAGCCAGAGGAGAATTGCAGTGTATTGGAGCAACAACCCTCAAAGAATATAGACAATACGTGGAAAAGGATTCTGCTTTAGAGAGACGATTCCAACCAATTATTGTCAACGAATCAACCGTTGAAGAAACCGTCGAAATCCTTCATGGATTAAAAAGTTATTACGAAAAATTCCATGGGGTTTCTCTTATGGACGAAGCAATCGAAGAAGCTGTTAAGCTTTCTGTTCGCTACATGAACGAAAGATTTTTACCAGACAAAGCAATTGATATCATTGACGAAGCAGGAGCGTCGATACGGATTGATAACGGCTCTCACCCGAGAGAATTAAAAGATTTAGATAATCTTGTTAATATTCTAAATAAAGATAAAGAAGCCGCTGTCTCAAATGAACAGTTTGAGTTGGCGGCAGAATATAGGGATCGGGCAGATAAACTAGGTCAAAAAATAATTAGTATTCGAAATTCCATTGATAATGCTCCAGTTGTTGAAATAAATACAAACAAAATCCGAGATGTTGTTAGTGTGATGACAGGTATTCCAATTAGTCAGATAGGTTTAGTTGAGAAAAAGCGTTTGATTAACATGGATCAAGAATTACATAAATCCATTGTTAGTCAGGATGATGCAATTAGTACAATTTGCAGAGCTATTAGGCGTTCAAGAGCCGGATTGAAAGATCCAAAGAGACCGGTGGCTTGCCTTCTTTTCCTTGGCCCTACTGGTGTAGGAAAAACTTTGACAGCCAAATCACTAGCCGAGACATTGTTTGGATCTGACGAACTTCTGATAAAAATAGACATGTCAGAATATATGGAGAAGCATTCGGTAAGCCGTTTGATTGGTGCTCCTCCCGGTTATATCGGCCACGAGCAAGGTGGTCAATTAACCGAAAAGGTAAGAAGAAAGCCATACAGTGTTGTTCTGTTTGACGAAATTGAGAAAGCAGATCAGGAAGCATTAAACATCTTCCTTCAGATAATGGAAGATGGTTGTCTGACTGACAATATAGGCAGGAAGATAAGTTTCAAGAACAGCATTGTGATTATGACATCCAATATAGGTGCAGAACGGGTTAAATATGGAAGTCTCGGATTCAGTAAAGTTTCAAGTGATGATGCTCATGAACGTTCCAAACATCAATTGAAAGAAGAAATAAGTCATCAATTCAGACCGGAGTTTGTCAACCGGTTTGATGACATTGTTTATTTCAGAAGCTTGACCAAAGAAGATATCTTTAAGATTGTAGATATCGAGTTTGACAAAATAAAGAAACGACTAGAAGAAAACAATATTACCATCATCCTTGATCCGTCTGCTAAAGATTATCTTGTTGAGACAGGTTTCGACAAAGAGTTTGGTGCAAGACCTCTCCGTAGGGCTGTTGAACAAAACATTGAAGATCTAATGACAGATGAAATCCTAGCAGACAAAATCAAAAATGGAGACACAGTGATTATTTCTAAGGAACAAGACAAGGAAAAACTTTCTTACAGAATTGGACCTGCCGTGAATGACCTAGCAGAGACACAAGTTATCGCTGGATAGTCGTCGGTCGAGGGACCGACTGGTGGAAGGCGGAAGAACCTTTCCGCCCCTAGGGGAGTCGAAAGACTCCCTTTTTTTAAAAAATGTTTTGACAGGTCAAAGTTACTACACTTTTTGTCGAGTCATACTCTTTATCCGTCATTGCCTTTACATGCCGTTTAACAACCAACTCAGGATCATCTTCTTTGGCACAATATGCCATCTTGATTGCGTAGCAGTCACCGTATTTTCCTACAGCGTTCCCTGCAACGATTCCCTTCAAAGCAACAGCCCCCATTAGGCTTCGTCCCCCATCTGCCATGCCTTCGTAAGTAAATACCAAGCAGGATACTTTCTGTCCGTTCATGATTTCAGGGGAAGGATTGCAGAAACCATTGCTCTGTCCCCAAAAATTTTCCTGCTTTGAGTTAGCAACATACCATTCAATCATGGTTTATCTCCTCTTCGATCCTTAGTCCATAATACAGTAAGGTTGCTTTGCCAAAGGTACGATCCCGAAAAAAGTTGTCAAGCTTAGAGGAATTTGTTGACAAACCGAGAACTTGTTGTATGATACACACTAAGCAGATAGGGCTTGATAAAGATGAGCCCTTATGCTAGACAACTGAATACGGCAAACCCGAAGATTAAGATAAAGGGAGGTGCCCCATGCTTAAACCTGCCAACAAGGCAGAAGTTGCCACAGTAGGCGTCCTGATAGGACGCTTTCAAGTCCCAAAGCTACATGAAATTCACAAAGAATTAATCCAGACAGTTGCCCAAACACATCCTAAAACAATTGTGTTTCTTGGGCTAGCTCCAATCCCATCCACAAGAAACAACCCTCTTGATTTCGAATCAAGGAAACAAATGCTTTTAGCAGAGTTTCCGGATATCACTGTCCTTTATATTAAGGATTGCAAAAGTGATGAAATCTGGAGCAAACACGTAGACAAACAGATTTCAGACATCATTGGACCCAATGACACTGTTCTTCTTTATGGAGGAAGAGATTCTTTCATAAAGCACTACGTGGGTAAATTTGCCACTACCGAATTAGAGAGTGACCGAATCCTTTCTGGATCTGAGATCAGAAAAGAAATTTCCAAAAAAACAAAAGCATCTGCTGAGTTCAGAGAAGGAGTAATCTGGGGAGCCCATAACCGTTTCCCAGTTTCGTATGCCTGTGTGGACGTTGCAATCCTAAATGAGGACGAAACAAAAGTCCTAATGGCTAGGAAACCTGAAGAAAAGGAATACCGTTTTGTCGGAGGCTTTGCTGATCCTAGTTCACCGAGTTACGAAGCTGATGCTAGAAGAGAGGTTGTAGAAGAGGCTTCCATTGAGATTACTGACCCAGTTTATCTGGGGAGTATTTTGGTTGACGACTGGAGATACCGTAACGAAATAGATAAAATCAAGACAAGCCTTTTTGTTTGCAAATACATGTTCGGCAAGCCAGAAGCTCACGATGACATTTGTGAAATTAGATGGATATTAGTTGAAGATTTGCAAAAAGAAGCATACATTGAACGGAACCTTGTCCCAGAACATCGTAGACTGACAAGGATGCTGTTCGAAAAGCATTTCAAGAAGCCCATGGTCAAAGAAGAGAAAGGAAACTGAAATGGAAAACTTCATTCTTAGAACAGATGCCTACAAGCAGACTCACTGGCTGCAATACCCTAAGGGTACTAAATATGTTTACTCTTATTTGGAAAGCCGTGGGGGTGGGTTTGCAGGACAAGAACGCACTTTGTTCTTTGGTCTGCAAATGATCTTAAAGAAGTACTTAGTTGGCAAAGTTGTTACCTTAGCGATGATAGACGAAGCGGAAGAATTTTGTGCCAACCTCTTCGGGACGAAAGAGTATTTTAATCGTGCAGGATGGGAAAGAATTGTTAAAATTCACGAAGGACGTTTGCCTATTTACATCAGGGCGGTAGACGAAGGGACCGTAGTCCCTTCACATAACGCTCTCATGACAATTGAAAATACTGATCCAGACATTCCTTTTATTACAAATTTCGTAGAAAGTATTCTGCTTAAAGTCTGGTATCCAACGACAGTAGCCAGCTTGTCTTGGGAAATCAAACAGTTGATTCAGAGTTTTACAGAAAAAACAGGGTGTGATTTCCACCCATTTTTCTTGCACGATTTCGGTTACAGAGGAGTTTCTTCAGAAGAAAGTGCCGAAATTGGTGGTGCGGCTCACCTTGTTAATTTCCTAGGAACTGATACCCTCCCCGGTATTTGTGCCGCAATGAAATATTACGGTTCAAAAGTATGTGGAGCCAGCGTAATGGCAGCAGAACACTCTACGGTAACTGCTTACGGACCTGAAAATGAGACCCTAGCTTATAGGACTTTCTTAGAGAAATGTCCTCAAGATAAAATCATTAGCATCGTCTCGGATAGCTATGACCTCATCCATGCCGTTGATTATATTTTTGGATTACAGTTGAGGGATCAAATCCTACAGAGAGACGGGAAATTAGTTGTTCGTCCAGATAGCGGTGACCCGCCAACTATCGCTGTTCAGACTTTAGAAGTGCTATGGAAACGTTTTGGAGGAACTACTAACGACAAAGGGTTCCGTGTTCTCAATCCAAAGGTCGGAGTAATCTATGGAGATGGAATTAATTACGATAGCATCAATGCCATTCTTCAAAGGATGACAGACAACAAATTTGCCACTTCTAATATCGTCTTTGGAATGGGAGGAGCTTTACTCCAGCAATGTAACAGAGACACTTTTAAGTTCGCAATTAAATGTTCAGCAATCCATAGAGATATGCAATGGCAACCTGTCTTCAAGAAACCAAAAACGGATTCTGGAAAGAACTCCAAACAGGGACGGTTAGAACTAATCCAAACAGATGGAGAATTTAAGACCGTCCCAATGGGATCAACAAAGTCCATGAATCTCCTTTCGGAAGTTTTCCGAAGAGGAAGGTTAATGAAAGAACATACATTCGATGAAATTAGGGCCAGAGCAACAAGAGGTGCAAAATGTTTACGTGTTTAGCGTTTAATAAGTTTGCTAATGGTGGAGTATATGCATTGGAAACAAAAGATGGATTGATTATTGAAACTACGGATACCTTTCTTCCGTGGTACACAAAGGATGCCGTTGGGAGTAAACAAAATACACTGAAAGACTCTGATTTGGGTAGCCGTTTGGAAAGATGGATGATTGGTGTCTCTGTAATGCATGGATGCCCCTGTAAATGTAAATTTTGTGCTACTGGACAAATGCCGAAATGGGCTGTGTTAACAGCGGAAGAAATAGTAGCACAGGTTGATTTTATCCTTGATACAAACCCTGAATTTGACCCTATGTCTGCAAAAGAATTCAAAATTAATTACACTAGAATGGGAGAGCCTTTTCTGAATTTAGAAAATGTAAAACAAGCCATCGCCATTTTAGATAAAAGATACAATGGGAAAATACATCACTATGTTTCTACCATTGGGGTAAAAGACAGTGATTTCTCTTGGATAAAAGGGAACATCACTCTTCAAATTAGTCTTCATTCTTTAGACAAAAAAAGAAGAAATAAGTTGATTCCATGGCGGGGAAAAATGTCAATTGAAGAATTAGGAAAAATCAGGACTCAGAGCAATTTGATGACGACTCTTAATCTCACTTTGGTTGATGAAGATGATTTTGACATCGAAGAACTTCAAAAGTTTTTTGATCCAAAATATTTCTTCATTAAGTTGTCACCAATAAATAGGAACGCAGTGAGTGACAAGAACGCATTAGGGAAAGGAATCATTGAGGCTCGTAACATAGCTTAAAGAAAGGAGGTTGCCATGGGAAAGACACAGAAGATTGCCAAACAGTTAGAGAAGGCTGGCTACAAATACGCTGTCGCAATTGCTACAAATGCCGAAGTCAAGGCAGGAGCAGCTTGTGGACAACTAGCCATCGTAACCAAAAAGTAAAATATGATTTCGATCAACCTCCTGACTTGTAGAATCAGGTCAGGAGGTTTTATATGCCAAAAATCATTCTACTCGGTGACATCCATTTCAAAGCTAAAGTGTTGGAAGACATTCATGACGCTTGGTTAAGGTTGATATCTTTTGCCAAAAATAATAAAGTTGATTTGATCTTACAGGCCGGAGATGTGTTTGATTGTCCTAATATCCATTCCAAAGAACATGACGTAGGCACGATCCACCACGCCTTCAGTAACCCTTTGTATACAGCAGGCATCCCATTCTTAGCTATAACGGGAAACCATGATATTGGAAGACCGATGGATAAGGATGCTCTCGCTACAATCGAAACCATCCCCAATGTGTTAGTTGTCAGGCAACCTTCTTTGGTTGACGTGTCAAGTATTGGTGGTCCTAAAAATGTGTCTATTGCAACCCTTCCTTGGCTTTACTTCCAACATGTCCTATACAAACTAAAAGCAAAAGGTGTTGAAGATGCCGAAGATAAGGTAAAAAACCTCAGACAGCTTATTGTGCCTAAAATCACAGAAGCCGTAGCCAAAGAGAAAGAAAAGGGTAATTTTGTTATTCTTTTGGGCCATCTGGAGGTTAGTGGAGCCAAATTAAACGACAAACAGTGTCAAATGGATGGTTCATATGAATTCTCCCCAATGGACTTGGCTAAAATAAAAGCTGATGTTTATGCTTTGGGGCACATTCATATCAGACAGCACATCCAAGGCCTTCCTAACGCAAATGACGGCTATCTGGGAACACTTTGTCAGACAAGTTATAAAGAATGCGGCAATAGTACCGGTTTCCGTCTATTGACTGTCGAGGACGGGAAGATAAAAGAAGACCAGTTTATCGAAAACAGCCATTCACCTAAGTACTTCAAAGTAGATAGTTTAGATGGTCTACTCTTCAGGAAAAATATCGATAAAGTCCTTGTTTCAGCCGCACAAAAGCCAGTTTCTCTTCCAGAAGGAGTTGAATTCCAGAAAAAGCCAGTCATAAAAGAAGAGCGTGACGATGGTTATGGACTTAATTGTGATACTTCAATTGATGATCTTTTGAAGGTATGGAAGGAAGCCAATAAGTGCAAACTGTCTTTGGATGTTCTGATTTCCAAAGCAAAAGAATTAACAAGCAATGTCTCTTTGGGAGTCGATTCAATAGGCTCTCTGGAAAAGATTAATCGTGTCTATTTAAAGAATATAACCTGCCACACAGAAACTACCCTAGACCTTTCCAATGTTAAGGGAGTATGTGGCGTTGAAGGGAACAATGGTTCGGGAAAGACAACTGCAATGGAAGCCATTTTGTTGGGCTTCTACGGAACTACCCCAAGCAGACCATATTTGCCGTCATTAATTAGCCAAGGTTGCACAGCACAGGGTGTTGTTGAAATTGATTTCACTAGTCACGGGAAGAAATATAACGTCCACAGGGAAATGAAAAATGGCAAAACATTTTCTCATAAAGCCCTTCTAAATGAAGAAGGATCTCCAGATCCTATTGCAGGTCCAAAAGTAGAAGAAGTCAATAGCTCATGCTCTCAAATAGTTGGCGAGAAAGACTTGGTTTTGGCTGGCATCTTTAGTTCGCAGGGAGAAGCTGGTAACATTCTTGAGCTTAGACCGGCTGAACGAAAAGACGTTTTTGCTAAACTGCTGGGGACAGACAAGTTCTTAACTCTATCAGATTTAGCCAAGAAGAAAGCCGCTGCTGGAAATACTGAAATAGAAACCTCCACTTTCAGACTTGAGCAATTACACCGTGACATTTCCACTGAAGCTCAAGACATTTCTAACCTTGCAGAAACGAACAAAAAGATAGCTGATTCCAAGAAGAATAAAGAGGACGCAGAATCGAATTTGGCCCTAGCAACAGAATCCCTGAATGAACTTCAGGCCTTCAATAAAAAGAGAATCGAACAACTTGATAAAATCAAGAAGGTCGATGCAAAGATAGAAGAGATCAAGAAGCAAGCCAAAAAAGAAAAAGACAAAAAGGAAGAGTTGGAAAAACTTCCTAGCGAAAAATCTCTCGCTACTGAGATAAAGAAGATCAAGAAAGCGGAAGAAGAATTAGAAGAACTCAGGGAAGAAGCTCGAAAGATTACCGAGCAAAAGAATCAGGTCCTCGTACATGTCGGCAAAACAAAGGATCTTTATTCTAAAGCCATAGAAGAACGTTCTGTCAAATACAGTGTATATACCCGTAATTTGGGGCAGGTAAGGGAAAGAGCCAACAAAGAATATTCAGAGAAGAAGAATAGTCTTCTGGTTCTGAAAGCCGAAAAAGAGAAAGAACTTCAGGGGTTAAAATCTTCTCTTGAGAAATCAAATAAGAAGGCTGCGTTGGTGGAGGGAATCCCCAATCAAGCTATCTGTACCACGTGCCCTTTAGCTAAAGACGGGTTAACTGCTAAATCTGAAATTGTAGATGCCCAAACGAAGATAGCCGAACTGGAGAAAGAAATATCTGAAATCTCCAATGAGGCATTCGCTAAACTTAAAGAACCAAAACACGAAAAAGAACTTTCAGTAGAAGAGTTTGATATTGAAGCAGATAAACAAATCAAGGCTTATTCGGCTTCTATCTCAGAAACAGAAACCAAAGCTGCCGGGATTGGGCCAACCGATGAAATGAGAAAAAAAGCCCAATCCATTCAAGCTATTATTGCCCAAAAACCGGGGATTGAGAAGCAAGCTGAAATTGCCAAAACAGCTTCAGTTGATATCGCCAAAATAGAAGGCACAATCGCTTCACTCAGGAAAC
>Ga0307377_10008268_pt1 | contig 10585 bp, 11 predicted proteins | sample TR3MG_FD_202535 | JGI IMG/M metagenome (GOLD analysis project Ga0307377, IMG submission 202535) | Soil microbial communities from Risofladan, Vaasa, Finland - TR-3 | ecosystem: Environmental > Terrestrial > Soil > Coastal area > Acid sulfate soil | place: Finland: Risofladan, Vaasa | collected... | reverse complement strand
CGTGACAAAAAGATTTGGAAGAAATGTATCCGCTGCAGGAAGTGGAAACCCAAAGCAGATATCATCGACCCCAGCTCAGGGGAAGTTACGGAACCCAAAGGTTTCGGGATGCATCAAGACACGGATGATGGCCTACAGGTGATTTGCTACGCATGCAAGAACACCTTAGGTTCGGCTAAAAGGAATCAGAATGTGCGTGCGCGTCTACGGCACCACACGGGTACAAGATGCTTGACACAGCTAGGTGAGGCGGCCCCAGCTGGCTTTTCAGCCAAACTCGAGGGATATTTGGGGTATACGATAGCTAAGCTGGTCAAGCACCTTGGTAATGACCTCAAGGAACGTGAAGGCACACATCGCAAGCTTGTGGATGCCCTAAATGAGGGGTATCACATCGATCATATCCACCCGCTGTCCAAATTCAACGTCGTCTGGTACGATCGTGGTGGTACACCTCATGTCCATTGGGATGTGTTCCGCAAATGTTGGGCTCCAGAGAATCTGCGTGCTATCCCTGCATTGGAAAATCTCCAGAAAGGGGCCAAAGTAGAAGTAGAGGAAGACGAACCACCCCAAGCACCGTCCCCAACACCGCCCCAGGAAGGGGTCTGATATGCGATCCATATTGCGCCCGCTGGCGTCTTCACAGCCTATTCACCTCCGCTCAAATGCGGGGTGCAGGCCATAGGCTATAAGTGATGAGCAATGAGTGATATAATCCTACCAGGTGACCCTAAACATATTGTGACACAGAACGAAGTGTCACTGAAGAGTCTTAGTGCTAGCGATAGACGAAGATTGGATGCAGCTCTTCGTGATGGTTGGCGTCTCACGCCTGCTACTATGGCAGTTAAAGTTACTCGTGGTCGTTGGATAGCAACACGCCATCTTCTGCACATTTCCACCATTGTTGCTACGGCAATTGCGCGTGGTGGCGCTAGAATCATCCTAACTATGCCATTTAGGCATGGAAAATCCGAATTTATCTCGGTAAACACGCCTATCTGGTTTTTGGAGAAATGGCCACATAAATACGTCATGAACATCACGTATGGCGTTGATTTGGCCACGGATTTCTCGATTCGTGTGCGTGATACCTTCCTGGATGAGGAAAATCATCATCTTTTACGCACCAGGATCAATAATAAGAAGATGCGTGCGGAAAGGTTCCTGACCACTTCTGGCGGTGGACTCACAGCAGCAGGTATTGGTGGACCTATCGTAGGGCGGGGAGCAGACCTTATGCTCATCGATGACTACGTGAAGAATGCCGAGGAAGCAATGTCTGAAGCCTACCACAAGAAGGTGTGGGAATGGTTTAAGGGTGTTGCGTATACACGCCTCGAGCCTAATGCATCCCTTATCGTGCTGGCCACACGATGGGCACAAAATGATCTTATTGGTCGACTCCTTACTGAGATGCCCCATGAGAACTGGACACTAATTAATCTTCCCATGCTTGCAGAGATCAATGATCCTTTGGGTCGCGAATTGAATGAACCCCTCTGGCCCGAAAGATATCCTGCTGAAGCATGCGAGCGCATCCGCAAGACCCTAGGTACGTACTGGTTCGAAGCACAATGTCAGCAGAATCCGCCGGCTTCAATGAGTGGTGCGGATATTGGTGAGAAGTTGAAGTATATTGACGCTTCGGAATTGCCTCCGGTGTCCGATATGAAGACAATTCGACCTTGGGACATGGCAGCATCCGAAGGCACAGGTGATTACACGGCTGGACCAAAAATGTCCAGGGTTAAAAGTGATGGTCGCATTATTATCCAGGATATGCAGCGTTTCCAGAAGTCCCCACACGGCAATAAGGTCATGGTATCTACCGTGGCAGCAGGAGATGGACATGGTGTCAAGATCTACATGGAACAAGAGCCAGGAAGCTCAGGTAAGACAGTTATTGCGGACTATAAAAAGCTCCTCCAGGGTTACGCATTCGAAGGCGAACGTGCTACAGGACCTGTGGAAGTGCGCGCATCACCATTCCTGGCTGCTATTGAAGCAGGTAATGTCTATTGCGTGCGTGGTGAGTGGAATGATCCGTTCCGTTTGGAGCTCAATGGGTTCCCGGATGGAGACCATGATGATCAAGTCAGTGCTGCGGCACTTGGCTATAACAAGCTCGTCATCGGGATTCATGGCGCACTAACCTGGGGCCGTGATGAGAGTCCCGCAAATGTAGTATCCCTTAACACTTACAGGACGAAGAAACGTAAAGTCGATCCTGATGCACGTAGACGGAGTATAACATGGTAAGGAAAACAGTGGCAAGAGATGACAAGGGGCGTTTTGTTGGTGCCAGTGCATCAATGCACACACCCACCCCAACACCCGCACCCACCTCCACCCCAACACCCGGTCAACAGGTAAGTGGCGAAATGCGAGTGATGAGTGATTTGATGTCGCGTCTACAACTAGCCAACATGGCGAGTCTCCAATTTGATGGTAATCGTGATATGTATGCCATCTTTGGTTACAAGAAGGAAGTACTCCCGAAACATACGTTGGCTAAGTACTCAAGGCAAGATATTGCCACACGTATTGTGGATGCCCCACCTGATGCTACATGGTCCAATCCGCCTTCAATTAAGAGTGCTGGGGGTGGAGGTGAAGAGGGAAATACCGTAAATAAGGAGTTCCAAACGTTAGCGAGACGCACCAAGCTGTGGTCAGCACTACATCGTGCGGACAGAATGTCTCGCATGTATCCCTTCTCTATTGCGGTCTTTGGTTTTGATGATACTGGCGACTTGTCCCGACCGCTGAAGGCATCTAAGGCTGATTTGCTTTATGTGCGTGCTTATGGCTCACGACAGGTAGACAAGATCACGCTTAACACGGATCTTAAGAACCCTCGTTATGGAATGCCTGAGACGTACAACATCAAATTCAATAGTCCTGAGAGCGTGTCCGCTAATGGTGAAGGAGCCTCAACAGGTACTATGAAAGATCTGAAGGTCCATTACAGCAGAGTCATCCATGTGGTAGAGAATCCCCTGGAAGATCTGGTGTATGGTACACCAATCATAGTTAAGGTGTTCAACCTTCTGGACGATTTGCTGAAGGTAGCTGGCGGTACATCAGAGACTTATTGGTTAACAGGTAATCGAGGCATGCAGGCTAATATCGACAAGGAAATGGATGTTGATCCTGCGGATGCAGCAGCACTTTCCGATGAAATTGAGGAATATCAACACCAATTGCGTAGGTTTATTCGCACAAGGGGTGTTGATCTGAAGGTTTTGGATTCTACAGTACCAAATCCTACTTACGCCTTCGAGATGATTATGGCACTCATTTCAGGTACTACAGGTATTCCTAGAAGGATCCTTCTTGGAAGTGAGGCTGGTCAGTTGGCGTCTGAGCAAGATAGAGCGAACTGGGCGGATCGTATTGATGAACGCAGAGCACTGTTCGCTACCCCATGGGTCTTGGACCCCTTAAGTCTCCTGCTACAGAACGTTGGGTTGCTCCCTGAAGGCGAAATTGATTGGGTTTGGCCGAGTGCCTTTATCCAGAATCCCTTGGAGAAGGGACAATCGATGGCACAGGTTGCTCGTGCGGTTGGTAATCTTTCCCGTCAGACGGGTAACAGTACTCCAATGCAGCTCCTCACGAGGGAAGAATCCCGTGAGGTTATTGGATTCGAAGGTGACCTGGATGATAGCGACCTCTACGAGCTCGCACCCTATCAAGAGGATGAAGCTAAAGCTAAGCAAGCTAAGCAGGCAGCACCTCCTGGTTCGGGCACCACCCCAGAGCCCGGTCAAACAGCTAAACCAAATGGTACGGGAACCCCACCACCGGAGGTTCCTGGATCCACCTCACAAGGGACTAGTTGAGTTTTGACCAAATAGTTGTTATAATATAAAGGTAGTAAGTATACTATTTTCATGCTATTCAATGTAGGAGATCGAGCAATGAGTAATTCCCCTGAGGTTCAAGCAGCACGTAAGAAAATGCAGCTGGCCCGACTCGAAAAGAAAGGCGATGCGGACTATCCTGAGTTCTACGCTAATCAACCCATGCAGAAGGTGCGTGCTCAAAAGAACGCTGACTCGCACGCAGCAAGAGACGCATTGAAGGCAGCTAATCTAGCGCTGGAAATTGCTGAGATTACAGGTGAAGGCCTGCAGGCAGCTCAAGAAGCACAAGCAATTGCTGCTCTTGTTGCTGAGCGTTCCCAACCCGGCAAACGTGGCGCAAATGCCCGTACAAGCCTTTCAGGAGCATAAATCATGAGTGCCACAAATTTATTTGAAGACGATCTGCTCGACCACATCTTTACTAACACCACTTGCCCCAACGTTGGTGATGCTGCTGGACTGCTTGCATCGGCTTCCCCTGGTAGCTTTGCGATTTCCCTGCATACAGGCAATACGATTAGTGATACGTCTACTGTCCAAACTGACAGTGAAGCCGCTTATACGGGTTACGCTCGTGAAACTGTGGCACGCTCCGTTGCTGGTTGGACTGTAGCATCTGGTACAGCTACCAATGATGCCGCCATCACGTTCACGATCTCGACTTCGGGCCCTGAAACTGAAACGGATGTTGGCCTTGGTGGTTTTGCTGGTGTGCTGCAGATCTGGTCATCTTTGGATGCAGATCTGGTCGTTAATAATGGTGTTACACCTGAATTTGCAATCTCCGCACTAGCTATCTCCTTAGACTAGTAGCATGAGCGAGGTGCTCACCAAGCAGACGTGTGCTGCTAGTGCTACGTATGACATGGTAGGGGTTCAATTTGGACCTCACCGTGTACTTATGTATTACCAGACTGCATTTAGAGTGGCTGCAGGCACATTGCAGTCGGCCAAACTTGCTGCTCGCTTTGAGGGGGTTAATCCTCGCAAGTGGGTTGAAGAGATTAAAGTAGCTCAACAAGACCCCCTCGAACCACTCAGTAGAGAATACCGCCGCTCACGTTATAGAGCCAACTTCGAAACATGGAAGGTAGGGTTTGATGGTAGCATGGTGGTGTACACTTTCGATGATACGGTTATTAAGATACATTATAGTGAGGCCGTCAAATTTTATAGTATGATCAGGCTTGCTGGTAAGAACGCTAAACGATGGGCTGGGGATAGGGGCAAGCAATGGAGCACTCGAGCACATCTAGCTGATGCTGAAGAGAATGACAAGTTCTTATATGTAACATAATCACCACAAATTGGAATTGAATTATGACTGTTACTGTTACCCCTGTTGATCATGGTACTGTGCCTGGGGATGATGCGGGTGAGAGTGCATTTAGTTCCTTTGAGAAGATCAACACCAATGAGGCCAACTTCAAGTCTGCGATTGAAGGGTTACAGGGCCGCTTCTGGACAATTCAAAACAGTTCAACGACTCTTGCTCTTGGGGGTAGGTATGTAGCGGATAATCATGCCGGTATCACCTTGACCGCACCCGCTACCTTCGCTATCAGTGCAACAAACTATAGCGATGTATGGGTGTGTAATGCTGATGACGCTTCCAACATTACGCTGGCTCCCGCGTCTGGAGATGCCTTTTTTGTTGATGGCGCAACGTTGGGCGTTGACACGACTAAAGCCCTTGCTCCGGGTGAGCTGGCCTTTCTGATCCCGCGTACTACCGATTCCGAGTGGAACCTGTACATTACGGGCGGCACCGGGGGCGGTGGCTGGGCCAACATGACAGAAGCGGTATGGGCAGGCGGAACCCAGTCTGAAGTGGCTGACGGGGCATCGGCAGTCGCGTTCGATTACGACACCGATAATGCCTACAGCACCGCTGGAGCCAAACTAGCAAGCTGGAAAAATGCCACAGTAGAAAAAGCGTATATAGACAAAGATGGCAATATACGTGGCAATGTTATTTTTCTTAGCGGTGCCTATATTGTTAACACAGTCACCACTGCCAGCACCCGCGTGAGTGGAGGTGATAATTTTAATACAGGTGCTAATTATCAACTGTTTGGTCAGTCACACGCCAGTACACCTTATGACATTCTTTTTAAAACAAACAGCAACTTAGAGTTGCACTTTGACTATTCCGAAGATTATTGGCATTTTCAAAACAATGAAATACGTTCCTCTGTAGGTCTATATAGTTCGGGTGTTGCTGACGGGGCGTCGGCTGAAGCGTTCAAACTAAACACCACCAACACATATTCAACTGCTGGAGCGAATCTTTTATGTATTAAAAACAACGGTACTAATGTCTTTGACTTCTCGTTTCAAGGCGGAATAGACCATGTAAATTCTGGTGCCAGTACAGCAGCCCATTCTCAATCGCTTAATTTGAATTGGGCTTCATCAGCTGGAAGTACCAGTAGCGGTCAATACTCCGCTGTAATTGGAAATTATTGTAGAGCCTCTGGGAATCAGTCATTCGCTATAGGTAATTATGCATCCGCGCAAGCTAATGATTCTATAGCTTTTGGTAAGCAGAGCACCGTAGGTGCAAATGGCAACTACTCTGCTATATTTGGGTATCAGGGTACTATAGCTAATCAGGCAACTATTGGCCTTGCTGGGGGCTGGTTTGCTGCTGGTGGTGATGCAATAACAACCACAGCCACTTTAAAAGCCGCGACCACCGATGCCACCCAAACTACCATGCAGGCAAATGCCACTAATTACGTAATCCCAGCAGACACCGCATGGGCTTTTTCAGCTCTGGTTTCTGCCCGATCAGATGAAGCCGATGGCAACAACTGTGCCGCATGGGAATTGAAAGGTCTGATCAAACGAGATGAACTAAACAATACCGCAATCGTGGGTGTGGTGTCTATCACTGACATAGCAGCCGACACCGATGCCATACCGTGGGATGTGGATGCGGTTGCAGATGACACCAACGAAGCCCTAGCCATTCGCGTAACCGGAGAAGCAGCAACAAATATCAGGTGGGTCGCTAAACTCGACATCAGCCAAGTGGGGTATGCATAATGAGAAAGAATCTATTAACTGGTGTAAGCATAACCTCCCCTGAGCCTGATGGTGCTAGTGCAGTTGCTTTTAAGTTCAATACAGCTGTGGCGTATGTTTCGGCTGGAGCCAACTTATTTGAATTTAGCAATAATGGAACACCAAAAGTTTATGCATCCAAAGATGGGTCAATAACGGCAGGGGGCTTATCTGTCGATAATATATCTGGATGGGAACCCGATAGTGCAACCGCTGTTGGAATTATCTTAAGGTCAGGTAACACCTATTCAACTGACGGTGCTAATCTACTCAGGTTAAGAAATAACTCCACAAATGTCATGGACTTCTCCTTCCAAGGTGGAATAGACCATGCTAATTCAGGTGCTTCTACCGCTGCCCACAGCCAATCGCTGAATTTAAATTGGGCTGCGACCACGACCCAGACTAGCAGTGGTCAATATTCAGCGGTAATTGGTGATAATAATAGAGCCAGTGGCAATAATGCAATTGCTATGGGGCAGTGGAGTGTGGCAAGTGGCAATAACGCAATTGCTTTAGGCAACACCAATGTAGTAGAAGCGGTTTCTGGTTTTGCTATAGGTGAAAAAGCTAAAATCATTAGTGGTCAAAATGTGACGCTGGCTCTTGGTGGAAGCAGTTTTGCTGCTGCGGGTGACGCTCAATCCATGATGGCTACTTTGAAGGCTGCTACCACCAATGCAACTCAAACAACCATGCAGGCTTCTACTAGTTCTGCTTACGTAATCCCCGCAGACACCACATGGGCTTTTTCTGCATTAGTAGTAGCACGGTCAGATGAAGCAGACGGCAACGTATCAAGAGTTTGGGAATTTAAAGGATTGCTAACACGAGATGAGTCAAACGTTACTAATATTTATGTAGGGCATAAAATGGATGTTGCTCAAACATCAACAGATGCTGGCCCCTGGCTATGTGATATTTATGCCGATGACACAAACGAGGCTCTTGCCATTAAGGTAACGGGGCAAGCCGCCACGAACATAAGGTGGGTTTGTAAACTGGACATCGTTCAGGTGGGGTATGCGTAATGACTAATAAAACTGATTTTCGCTTTGGAAATAATGTTGTGTCAGATGCAGCCAATGCATCTTCAACAGCTGCCCATATATTTGATACTGTCTATACCTTTAATATTGATGGTGGCAATCTGATCAGCTTTAGAAATAACACCACAAAGGTATTAGACTTCTCCTACCAAGGCGGCATAGACCACGTAAATTCAGGTGCTTCAACCGCTGCACATTCCCAATCGCTGAATTTGAATTGGGGTTCAGACACCAATAAAACCAGTAGCGGACAGCAGTCAGTAGTCATAGGAAATAATAATACGGCTTCTGCCTATAACTCATTTGCTATAGGTGCTTCTTGCCTTGTATCTGCATCAAATTCATTTGCAACTGGAGTAAACAATCAAGTAACTCAAACTAATAGTTTTGTTTCAGGTAAAGATGCATCCGTACCCAATAAATGCACCAGTGGTATAGGTGGGGCTGCATTTTCTAGCCGTGGCGATGTGCAAGTAATGACTGCTGTAATAAAAGCTGCTACTACTGATGCAACCCAAACAACCATGAATGCTGAAGGTACTGATTACGTCATCCCAGCAGACACCACATGGGCATTCAGCGCATTAGTGGTTGCAAGGTCAGATGAAACCGATGGCAATCTCTCAGCCGTATGGAGGCTTGAGGGATGCTTGGCGCGGGATGAATCAAGCAGCACCGTGATTGTAGGCTCAGTCACCAAGACCGTAATTGCTGATGGAGCAGCGGCAGCGTGGGACGTTACCGCAACCGCAGACGACACCAACGAAGCACTGGCGATTCAGGTAACAGGAGAAGCGGCTACTAACATTCGTTGGGTAGCTAAATTAGATATTTCACAAGTTGGTTATGCATAGGAGATAGGAAATGGGACAGATAGTAATTGATACAACCGCACCAGTAGATACACGTCTACAGGATGCATTTACGGATCGGCTTTTCCCCGCAGGGGAAGACACCGCTACCCCGGCACACGTCAAGGCTTGGCTGATTGACCAACTAAAAGTAGTTGTGCATAGCTACGAAACACGGGTGGCGAATGAAGCAGCCAGTGGAGCGATAACACCGATTGATGCTACATAGTCATGGAAAAGACTATTGATTATACGAGTGGCTTTAATTGGACGTCGGATGCTACCGATGGGGCTAGTGCGGTTGCGTTTGTGTTTAACACAGCCAACGCCTACGCTACATCCGGCGCGAAACTTGCTTCGTGGAAGAACAATGGCACTGAAAAGTGCAGTATTAATAAAGACGGGATGATCGTAAACTCTGCTTTTAACATTGCGCTATATGGATCCATAAAGGTTGGCGGCGCGGCAAGCAGTTCTGGTACGTACTCCACTGCTGTTGGGTATCAAGCAACTTCAACAGGGTATGGGTCCGCATCTGTTGGGTTGCTAGCCAATTCAGTCTTAAACGGGGTGGCAATTGGCCGGGGTGCGGACCAAAACGCTGAGGGCGGTATTGCTCTTGGTTATTTGTCAAAATCTGATCATCATTTTGGTGTGGCAGTTGCCGGTAATCAGTTTGCTGCAACGGCAGACAATCAGTTACTGATCTGGCAACCAGCAGCAACAACCACCGACGCAACGCCCGCTATTTTATATTTAAATGAGTCCGGGGCATCCGCACGAATGACATTAGCCGCTGGTAAGCTCTACGCATTTGAAGCGCATGTGGTCGGTATTCAGTCAGACGGAACAGACGCTTCCTATTTCACCCGCAAGGGCATCATAGCTAACAACTCAGGCACTACAGCCTTAATCGGAGCAGTACAAACAGTCGGCACGGATATTGAAAGTAATGCCAGCACCGACGTAGCGATTACCGCAGACGATTCGAATGACGCCTTACAGATTTCAGTGACTGGCATTGCTGCTGAAACATGGCGCTGGTCAGCCAACGTATTCGTCAAAGACATCACCATAGGGACATAAAATGGCAACACTCACCATTACCACGACATCAGAGCAAGACACTCGCATCATAACCGCCTTTCGTGATTTCAGCGGCGACGATACAGCAGACGCAGCCGCTGTAAAGACGTGGCTGATCGGGCACCTTCGCGGAATGGTTCGCGGTTATGAGACCCGCTTGGCAAATGAAGCAGCAAGTTCGGCAGTTGTTGATATCGACCCGACTTAAAATGTCGTTACCTTGCCACGGTAACAGCAAAGACCATTGCTGCATTTTCGGGGGCAAGGTTTGCAAGTATCTCGAACAGAACACTATGCCGGACAGACATTGGGTGTGTGGCTTAATGCGGGAACATCAGGACTGGGACAAGGTGTTGAAAGATGAACGCTATCAGAAAGACGTGGCCCCTTTGTGGGAGGCGTTTTGCTGGCCCCATCATGATGTGAAATACAACTGCAAGACATGGCCCGCAGAGGGGTGTGATTGTGGCCGTTGATAAACTAGTCCCCACAGCAAATGCCTCAACAGCAACGGCGTTATCGACCAACAATTACACGTTAATTGATGAAACGGTTGCCTCGGCTGATGGCTCAATCAACACCACCATTGCCGATGATTGGGCGGGATCGTCGGCAGTCTGGACAGCACTGTCCAGTCTGGCGGCTACTCCCAGTT
>Ga0307377_10008267_pt1 | contig 10585 bp, 9 predicted proteins | sample TR3MG_FD_202535 | JGI IMG/M metagenome (GOLD analysis project Ga0307377, IMG submission 202535) | Soil microbial communities from Risofladan, Vaasa, Finland - TR-3 | ecosystem: Environmental > Terrestrial > Soil > Coastal area > Acid sulfate soil | place: Finland: Risofladan, Vaasa | collected... | reverse complement strand
AAGGAATTGGACAAATAAGCGATACACTCAAGTCTAGACAAGGCAGGAAATTAAGGTCTGTAGATGTGCTAGATATCTGTAATATTATCGGGAGTGTTGTTGTTAGTGGTAATGTTCGTAGAAGCGCAGAAATAGCTATGGGTGATCCCGACGACTTCTTATTTATTCGGGCGAAGCGTTGGGATCTAGGTAATATCCCTAATTGGAGATCAGCATCTAATAATACTATTTACGCTGACGATTATGACCATATAACTGAAAAAATATGGGACGGTTACGGCGGGAACGGAGAGCCGTATGGTTTCTTTAACTTGCCTTTATCTCAGAAGTACGGAAGATTAGGGGAAAAGAAAAAAGATAGATGCGAGGGAATGAATCCTTGTGGAGAGATAACCTTGTATTCAAAAGAGTGCTGTAACTTAGTTGAGCATTTTTTAAATAACATTGACACAAAAGAGCAGATGATTGATTGCGCAAAGCTATTGTACAAAACGCAAAAAGCAATTGCTCAATTGCCGTTTATTCATGACGCCACAACTAAAATTGTTCATGAGAATATGAGGTTAGGTCAAGGGATAACTGGAATATGTCAATCTGGTGATAAATTAGATTGGCTAGACGAAGTGTATACCAGCCTCAAAGAGTTTGATGTTAAATGGAGTGCTAAGAAGGGCCTTCCAGAAAGTATTAAGCTAACTACAATAAAACCAAGTGGTACGGTTTCGCTATTAGGCGGGTCCACGCCAGGAATACATCCAGGATTCTCTAAATATCACCTACGAAGAGTGTCAATGTCTAGCAACGATAGACTTGTTGAATATTGCCGAGTAGCTGGTTATAGCATAGAGTATAAATTGGAGCTTGATGGAACAATAAATCATGGAACCGTAGTAATTGAGTTTCCATGTACTTTTAGTGATAATACAGTTCTTGCTGAAAGTGTTACGGCTATCGAGCAGTTGGAGCTATTAAAAAAACTACAAACGATATGGGCTGACAATTCTGTCAGTAACACAATCTACTATAAGGCCGAAGAGTTGGACGGTATAAAGAAGTGGCTACAGGATAATTACAAACAGGGTGTGAAGAGCGTTAGTTTCCTGTTACATAAGGATCATGGATTCTTACAGGCTCCGCTAGAAGAGATAGACGAGGCGACGTATCGTAAGAGAACAAGATGGCTTAAGGAGGTTGTTATCGAAGGAGATGTCTCTGGTGAGGCCTTAGAGGGCCTAGAATGTGAAGGCGGAGCCTGTCCAATAAAATAAGAGGGTAATTAATGAGAGAACCATGTTTAGATTGTACTATTAAGCATTTAGGTCAAGCATTTGTAACGAATATAGAGTATTGTTTGGGGTATCCCGAGCATATTCTTCTTACAATTGGCCATCTTGCAGAGGCGAGTGAGGAATGTTTTCGTGAAAACTCAGCTATTGCCGACCTTATCCGTCAGGAGAGGCTGAATCTGATGGATGATTATGATTATATCGTTCCTTACTTTAAACTGTATAATATGGTGAATGATCACGCAATGATGCATGCAGAAATAGGGGAGGATGTCGAATAGGACAATCTTTCAGAAAATAAGTATTCGCATAGGATAAAAGCCCGTTTGTAAAGAATTATTTACAAACGGGCTTTTTATTTTGAGGCATAAAAGTGAAACTAAATTTATATAGAGACGATGATGGATTCGGATTTCTGTTTACGGAAGCAGACAAAGTAGTACTTTCTTCCAGTAGTGGTCATTTCTTGACATCATTTGTAAATCAAAGATATGATTCTAGTTTGGAGGCGTTAGTTGATGCTAGAAGAGTGGCTATGAATCATAGCTATTTACTCAAGGTCGCAGCGCAAGGTGATGATGCCTCAGAAGATGGCGCATTTGGTATGGAGTCAGGCTCTCTTGGCAGCGGCGAAGAAGCGGTTGGTAATGCAATGGTTGACTCATTCATAAGTGTTTACAAGGATTTAAGTAGCAGGATTGACGGAGCTAAAAGTCAAGATACCGACGAAGAAAGAGGCGAGATGAAAGACACCCATAAGGTCTTGACTATCGTTACTAATGAGATAGAGTCTATTGTTGAAAGCCTTTCTGGAGAAGATAATGAAGGAGACAAAGAGGTTGTTCATCAGCTAAGAGAAGTCCATGATAAATTCTATAAGCCGCTATTTGCTTATTGGGCTAATCAAAAAGCGGAAATTAATCCCCAAATAATGCAGATGCTTAGTCCACAGGAAGAAGATAGCGGTGGAATGGGCGGCATGGGAGATTTGGGTGGACTATCATCTATTCAGTATGCTGGTATCTACAGAGTTGCACATGGCCAACTAACGGAAGTTGCAGAAGAAATAAGAGAAGCTGTGCATAATGAGCTTCTAGAGACGTATGCTGAGAAGACGAGTAGGGTAATGTCTCAGTATCATGATAATTTAACTTATAGAGTAGAATATGGAGACCAAAGCTATATTTATATAGATACTCTTAACGGTGAGCCTTTACTACTCGTCCGAGTCAACGACAAGTTGAATATTGACAATATTATGCCGCTTGGAAAAATAGCAAGTATATATCCATTTTATTCGACAGAGTTTTACCAGAAGTATTGGAAGCCGATAGTAGATAGTATAGGGCACTTCTATGTCAATGGATATGATGCGATTTTGTTTTCGAAGGATAATCCTCTACCAGATGTCCCTGGTGGTAATAAAAAATATAATATTCAAGGATGGGATACTAATCAGAGAAAAACAAAATACGTAGATATTAGTTTTAAGGGTAAGAAACCTAAGATATGGTTAATGGAGGAGTCAGATGGCCCAACTAAAAAAGTTTCTCCAGAATATTCAGAGCAAGATTATTTAAATGCGATAGTTCAGTGTATTGATAAGAACCAGAAATCTATATATGGCGAAATAGGACAAGTTGTTCAAGTAGTTCCATTGGTTGACTCTGTAGAATTGGACGTTAGGTTTATTGATAGTATTAAGAACGGAAGAAATGCAAATGATGTTGTAAGATTGACTGGAGACCAAGTAGAAATACTTAGTGATGAGCAGATAACTAATCTTGACTTCGTGAGATAACAAGCGGCTAGGAAGCATAGATGCCAGTAAGAGCACAAAAATCTAAAATGCAGAATCCTTTATTGGACGCCTTGCAGGAGATCGAGAGAGGAGATGCAAAAGATCTAGCTCCTGGAGCGAATAGAGATAACATTGTTGATATTATTACGTTCTGTGATAGCCCAGAATACTTGGATTTAAAATCAGAAGAAAATAACTTTAATCTATGGATCGGCCAAAGAGTTATTCTAAAGACTTTTTATATGTGTACTCGTGGTAACGAGGATTTAAAACTATCGAAGGTGGAGTGGCAGTGGTTATATGACAATGCCGATGACGAAGAAATAGATGGAATAGTCTATGAAAAAAATGGGCGTCAGATCATAGACAAAATAAAGGAGAGAGAGCAATCCAAAAATCCAATATTTTTTAACGAGCTTTGCCTTGTTCTTGGCCGTAGAGCTAGTAAGACAATTTTGGCGTCAATTATCTCAGCGTATGAAGTTTACAAACTTCTCGTAATAGGGGATGGAAATCCTCAGAAGTTCTACGGATTGCCAGCGGATGATGAAATAGTTGTCATTAATGTAGCTCTTTCTCAGGAACAGGCTGGAAGATTATTTGGACAGGTACAGGCTCGTTTAAGAAACGGCCCTTTCTTTCAAGGACGAATAGACAAGGAGACGACAAAAGAGATTAGACTCCTTACAAAAAAAGATTTAGAGAAAAGAGAAAAAGTATCAGCCCTAGATGTACCTGGCTCAATAAGAATATTATGTGGTCATAGCGACCCAAAAACGCTGCGTGGATTTAACGCTATCCTTATTCTGTTTGACGAATTAGCCTTCTATGATGATACTGGTAAAGTTACTGGTCAAGAGTTCTATAACGCACTAAAACCATCAACAAAGCATTTTAATCGTTATGGCGACGGAAGACTAGTCGAAATATCGTCACCAAGTGGGACTAACTGTATTTTTTATGATCTTTTTGATAGTGCTAGAAAAGTAGATGAATTATTGGCGTTTCAGATGCCTACATGGTGTGTTAATGATACTATAGACTATGATGATTTAACCGCAGATAGAGTAAGGAATCCTGATGCATTCGCAATAGAATATGGTGCTCAGTGGGCAAAGAGTGGTATATTTGGTAATTATTTTCCAGAAGATTTAGTAACCAGATGTATTAGAACTGACATTGGTCCATGTGAAAGACCAGATCCAAGGCAAAGAATGCATTATTATCTTCATGTAGATCCGGCTAAATCTGGAGATAGATATGTTGCCGTGGTTGTTGGTCGTGAGCGATATATTAACCACATGAATGAAAAAAGAATAAGGATAAGGCTAATAAATATGTGGGTATGGGACCCGCTACCAGGAATAGGTCTAATATTTAATGATATAAATAGGGATGTCTGGCAAATTTATAGGACTTTTAGGCCGAGAATGGTAACATACGATCAGTTTAACTCAGTACAAAGTTTGCAATTTCTTAAGTCTAAAGGGGTTAGGTGCGCTGAAAGAGCTTTTAATAATGCCTATAAAATGAAGATATATCAAGGTCTAAAAGATATAATGTCGTATAGTCCGCATCCAGAATTATGGTTATATGACGACCATAGGCTTATATTGGAGATGAGATCTCTAAAATTCCGCCCAATAAAAAGAGGGTATTCGTTAGTGAAGGATAAGCATGGTGAGGTTGCAACTGACGATGTTGTAGATTGTCTGGCAGGAGCAGTAGCCGAAGCCTCTGGTAGTGTTAACATACCTCTCCCTTTCCCTGCAACAGTCAGAATGGGATATATATAAAAAAAGAGAAGGAAAAGATAATTTTAGATAGAATTAAATAGGTAAAGCATTATTCCGAGGAGTTTTAAATGTCAAAATTTAATTTATACAAGCAGCAGAAGTCTGAAAAATCTGATTTTGAGCCTAATCATCCAACAGCTTTTACCGAAAAGCAATTAAATGAGAAGAACAAGGGCGAAAAAGAAAAGAATATTATCACCGAAAAGCAGTTAGACGAGAATAGATTTCCTGTTGAAGAAACAACTCTCGAAGGACTATTAGAAAAAACTAGAACAGGATCTGCCTATTCTACGACAGAAGCTTTACTAGACAATACTAAGGCCAACTTTGATATTAAATTCAGAGATGAATCCGCATATTCCGGTGACATCAATAAACTCGAAGAAAAGCGTTTAGCTAATAATCCAGTAGAAGACGAGAAATATGAATCTTTATCAGAGGTTCCAAAGAAGTTAAGATGGTGGGAAGGCAAAAGTCCAGATGGACTTAAGGTCGCAAATAAAAAAAAAGCGTAACGGCTTCAATTGATGACGATCCTCTAGACCACTTAGATACTCAAGAAATTTCAGAAGAACCTGACGGTGACCAAGAGTTACCTGTAGAATTGGACGAAGAAGACGAGTTTTCTATAGAAAACGGATATCTGCCAGCCCCCTTTTCATTTTTAGAGCAATATGCAAAGATTGAAGAGGCCAACGACGGAACCAAGAGGGTAAGCGGCTTAATAATTGTCGAAAATGAGTCAGACGGTATTGATGACCAGCTCATCTTAAAAGAAGTACTTGTCTACCTTATTAAAAAATACAATGTCGCCGTTGATCCTGCTGCATTAGAAAATCCTCAAGAACTATTTATGTTTGATGGGTCAAATGTTCAATTCACTCTTCCAGTATCCACTGAAGTAAGACAAGCTAGCTCTCAAAAGATAGTAGTATCTAAATGTGATCAAGGTAGATCCGACAAAGTATGTCGTGATTTTTTCAATTTTCTAGATTCTCATGAAGACGAGTTATTTAAAGTAAATTCATACGCTGGTGAGCTAATCGAAAAAATAGCTAATTTAAATGAAGAAGAAAAAAACTTAGTTAGAAATACAATCAATCGTAAGCTTGTCTCTGTTCATAGAATATATCTTGATTATTTCAGAAATATGAATTGATAAAATATTCACGACGATGTATAATGGTAAATATTAATCAGTATAATTTTACCAAAATCTGAGGAGAAAAATGAGATTAGCAATAAAAGGCGTAACAGGGGCAACAATCACTTTTAACACACTCGGTCTTATTCTAAGAGGTACTGAGGCAACCATACAGGATATTAATACTTCTGAGAAGGAAGCGGAAATCAGAGAATTAGAGATTAACAGGCTCATTAGAACGATTAATGTTGATGAGATGGAGAAAAGAAAAGCAGAAATAGATACCGAACAGCGAGAATTAGATGGAGGAATCGACGAAGATCCACAGTCTAATTATATCGAGCATATCGAGTATGCAGAGCAGGTAGAACAAGTTGAGGACGCTCCGGCTATAGAGGATATTCTTGAAGAGTCAGCACAAGTTCCTGAGGTTGAGGAATCCGAGGACGTAGCTGATGAATCCGAGGACGTAGCTGAGGTAGTTGAGGACATTGAAGTTGTAACGGCTAAGGTAGCGGTAGTACCCGTTCCATCACCAGCAACAGTTTCGTCTCTAGAAATTCCTAAAGAGGCTTCCAATGTGACTATTCATACTGGAGAGAGGGTCATTACTGGTAAGATGGTCAATGCATCTGGTCCGAGTCAGGCAGAGGATACAGAACAGGTCAGAGCCTCCTTGGATGCGATGAAGATATTAGAAGACGAAGAGCGTGAAGCTAATTCGGAAGATAAACCTGATCCCACGATTGGTAAGTTCGAAGCTAATGGGCAAATGGGAAGAAAAGCTACCGTAGCCACAGCTGAAGGTCAAGCGCAACCAACAATGAGAAACTCCGTAGTTCCCGAAGCTGATCCCGTAAGAGATCCATTCATTGACAGGAAAGAAAAGGCTGAAGATAACTCAGCTGAAGCGTTTATCGACGAAATTGCAGGCGGCGACGAAAAGTCGGAAGAATTTATAGAGTGTTAAAAAAGTAGAGGTTTATGGCTATTTTTCTAGAAATATTATGTTATGAGTGATATTAGAAAAATAGCCAGAACCTTTATGCCTTTCAGAGGGACCCGTGATGAACACGGTAATCCTCAGCTATCTCCGCCGACCCAGCGATCCGTAATACCATCTAATAATGTATATACCATTCAAGATATTGTCTTCGATGGCAGAAAATATGTTATGCCTGGAGGCGGTGGATCATGGAGTTCAGGGGAAAACGCTCAAGAGCCTTCCTATAGGGCTAAAGGTACAGATTATAAGCTTCAGGAAGAATATCTTTCTAACCTAAGGATGTATAGAGACCAAGTTATGTTAAATAACTTTCTAGATCACACACCTATGCCAGAGGTTTGGTCTGTGGTTCAAGAAGGTGGAACAAGACTTTACCCTACATTTCCTCTGGCTCAGTCTCATAAGGAGAAATTGAGAGAAAAAGGTATATACGACGTTTTTATTAGTAAAATTGCACAGATAGAGTCATCTCAGCCGATGGGTAGAGCAGCCGTTATTGCGGAATCAATTAACAAATGTTTTATGGTTGAGGCTATAGATAAGGTTAGTGGTTCAGGAGAGACTGGATCAGCCTTTTGCATTAGGCCGAATTTATTTTTAACTTGTGCACATGTGATACGAAAGTATGATAAAACAAACATATCTGACCCACATTCTGTATCTAAGCACGCACAAGGTATAAATATTCGTCTTATACAGAACGGAAGAATGTATAATGGAGAAGTAGTAGCGGTAGATCTTTTAAATGATATTGCTTTAATACAAAGTGATGCTAGCGAAGACTATTTGGAGTTAGATAGCGACTTTTTCCTTGGCGACGACATAATTTCTATTGGAAGCCCACACGGATATGAAAATAATGTCTCGGCAGGAATCCTTAGCGCTGTTGGGAAAAGACTTTACTTCTATGAGGGAGCACCAGAATATCTATTCGTAGATCTTTCTGTATTTCCAGGAAATAGTGGTGGGCCAGTGATAAAAGCCTCAAATGGTAAAATAGTAGGTTTGATCACTCTGATAGTATCAGAGAGTGGGACTTATGGACTAAACGCAGCATTACCTTTGGAAAAAATTGTAGATTTTTGCAAGGTAAATATAGAAGGTTTCTAAAGGAACCGAATAAATAAAGGAGTAGTATAATGAGCCATTGGAGAAGTGGTAAACTTAAGTTGAAGTGTTCGATAGGTCTTTTAAAAAGAGCGTTAATCGGCATCGTTGAAGAATGGGAGAGCCATCTCCTTGAGTCAGAAGAAGGAAAGCTTGACCTATACGATTACCAAGGCAATAAGAAAACAGGCGAGTATTTTTTGGTCATTCCTGGTAAAGGAGACCCACATCATCATGCTGCACCTGGGTTCACATATAGCGGATTGGGAGTTCGCAAGCAGGTAGACGGAACGTGGGTTATTGATGTTGATGAGGCTGGTTTATCTCCAGAGGCGAGAAATATAACCGGAAAAATAAATTCTTTTGTTGCGGCGGAAAAGATAAAAAAGATAGCTAGCCAACAAGGTAATAGAATCGTTAGCGATCAAATAGAAGGCGGCAAGCGAAAAATTCGCATAACAATGCCAATTGCGCAGAAATATCAAATACACGCATAAAGGGGTAATACTATGAGTGGCGGAATACCAGATGGACATGTCGAGGTCGAAATAACAATTGACGAGAATGGCGAATTTAAACAGGAGATTATTGGCCATGGAGGAACAACCTCTTGTCAAAATATAGATGACAAGAAATTATTGGAGGATCTTCTCGGAGAACTAGGAGAGGAAGAAGATTATGGTAAAACATGCGAGTACTATGACGAAACAAAAGTCAAGGTAGTTCAAAAACCGCATACGAGTACTCCATTTAAAGATACTCCAGAGGCCCAGACTGAGAAAAAGAAGCTAGATTTGGGTTTTGGTGTATAATAGTTTAGGTAATTAAAAAAAGTACATTGTTGAAGAAGCTGGATGAAACTTTTCATCCAGCTTTTTTTATAGGGTTTTGTTTAGAAAAATTTGAATAATAGCCTTAAATAGCCCGAGGTATAAATGAAGATAAAAAAGATAAAGAAAAAAGCTCAATATACAAACCCCAAGCCTAGCTCTCTCTTTGAGCCTCGGGGGTCTGATCTTAGTGGTAGATTTCCATCAACTGAGTTCGGCAGTGGCTCAGATTTTGGATGGGGACTAATGGCTCAGCAAGATCAAGGAATACCTATAGAGCAGCGCTTAGGAAGACAGTATATGTCCCCTTTACCGGAGGGTTTGTCGCAAGAGTCAGATAGTTACGAGCTACAATTAAGAAAATATAGAGCTGGCGATGAGGTGGGTGACCCCCACAAGAATATTGAAGAGCTACTAGGAATGGACCACGACGAGGGTGTTGCTTATCTTTCAACAGAAGAGCTACTAGAAGAGAATAGGCCAAAACCACTAATGATAACCATATCTAATGACGAAAATATTCAGGACCCTTCAGTGAGCTGGTACGAGAGAGCAGAGCAAAACAAAGATAAAATGACTAAGGAATCGGCTGTCGTTAAGACATCTTCATTCTTTGGAGTATTTGATGCATCTTCCCCTTGGGGGGAGCATAATAATTTAGATATACGCCCCGAAGATAGAATCTGGTCTGCACAAGAAGACGAGTCAGAGCAGCAAGACCGTTCATCAAAAATAAGGAATCAGTTTCGATATAACCCGACATATACAAACGGAATATACTTTGAACTAGATAATGTAAGAGGATTTCCGTATCCGGCGAATAACCCCAATAATAATCATATGAGCCTGCACCCATTAGAGAGAATGGCATCTGACGATAGTAGTCAAATTCATATAGACGGGAAACTATCTGAAGTTTTTAGCCTACTCGCCTCTACTAAGAAGTCCCTTCTATCTGGTGAGTCTTTGAGTACTCGATTTATCACAACGGAAGATTTTTTCCCTATCATAGGTTCTATTTTTGATGACAAGAGAATAAGGGTAGATTTATTTGAGACGGAAAATTATTTAAAAGATACAAAGGAAATCATATATTCTGTTTGGGTGTCTATGGTTGACATTCCAGCGGGGAATATCGAAAACTTAGAGTCGTTTTTAACATATGGTAATAGAAATGATGAAACAGATGTATTGGTCGAAAAACTTCTTGGAAACGAGGCCGTTAAAACAAAAAGAGAGATAGCGGTGAAGAAGATTTTAGGCGAAGTCAAAAATATTTGCGAGCAATATGAGATTAAAGATGTATATCTAATAGGCGGTGTAACGAGGGATATATCCAAAGGTAATACGCTGTCAGATATAAAAGATTTGGATTTTATTGGGGGATGGACAAACCAAAGTCTAAAAGTAGGTGGTCTATTAGCCGAGAGACTGGGTGTAAAGGAGGTAGAAATACTCCATAAGACGATGACAATGCGCTTAGAGTATGATTGTATCAAGATAGATTTTAAAGGCATTTATAGCCCCGTTGAAATAAGGGAGAAGCTAAGAGAAAAAGGGATAAAGGCTACACCGTTTAATATGGATGTTTACAACAGAGATTTTACCATAAATA
>Ga0307377_10008265_pt1 | contig 10587 bp, 9 predicted proteins | sample TR3MG_FD_202535 | JGI IMG/M metagenome (GOLD analysis project Ga0307377, IMG submission 202535) | Soil microbial communities from Risofladan, Vaasa, Finland - TR-3 | ecosystem: Environmental > Terrestrial > Soil > Coastal area > Acid sulfate soil | place: Finland: Risofladan, Vaasa | collected... | reverse complement strand
AGCCACTATCTCTACTTCGATAAAGGGGGAGCGTCAAAACTCTTCTGCTGATCCTCAAAGATCCCCGGCTAGTACCTACCAAAAAATGATGCATGCCCTAACTCACATCGGTACAGTCTTCACCTTCGATTCGATGTCACTTCCGATAATGTGGGCTACGAGATCATCTGGGTCTATGGGGACCTTCAAAGCCCTCGGACTCCCACCCGCTAACGCTAGTAGGGTGGGTGCAGGCTTCAATGCTGGAACCGACACATACGCATATATTTGGTATTGGCACTACTACACACTGGACAATGGGTTGTTCGTATCTGGGCCAGTGGAACAGAAACAAGAAGTTCGCGAGACCCCTATAAGTGGTGCGGGCGAGTACTTCACGCTCGGTGTTGCCCCTGTCACCATCAACGCAAATGAAGAAATACCCAACGGGGTGCAAGTAGCGTTCTATCGCACATTAGCGAACTCTAACGAAACATTCTATATTACATCCATCACCCCCCCTCTAGCGGGCACAACTAACTTTACAGACAACGCTACAGATGAGGAACTCATTAACAATACAGGGCCGACAACTGCACTTCCTGCAGGTGTACCTTCCTCGGTATACATCACTGGTGGTGTGCTTGATAATGAACAGGCTCCGAGAGCAAAATACTGTGTGCTTGCGAACGATGTCCTCTGGCTAGGTAACGTGATTACCCCTGTTTTTGCGGGTACAAGGAGATCCGAAAGACTGGTCTACAGTAAATCCCGCCAGCCCCATTCCTTCCCAGGCAGTTTCTTCGTGGATATGCCTGCCCCTATCAGCGGACTTTCCTCTATAGACATCTACCCAATCGTCTTCACTACAGAAGCGGTCTACCGTATGGAGGGGATTACTACCGATACGGGTTCAGGTCAGCCGCTTAAACGGCTTATTACCGACCGTATGGGTACGAATTGTCCGCATGCGATTGTTAAGGCGGAAGATAAAGTATTCTGGTTAGGCACTGATGGCATATACATGACAGACGGGTACAAGTACACGAAAGTCACGGTTGCGATTGATGACAGTTTGCGGGAGATGCTGCAAAATTCTAAAGCAAGGGGTGCGGAACTCAACGCAATCGTGGGGGATTACAACTCGATCCAAAAAAGAATCTACTGGGCCTTCCAGGAAAATAGAGATCCGGCAGCCGAGATAGGCGCAAATGGCTTCATCAATGATGTCATTATGTGCTTGGATCTAAAGTCAGAGACCCCTCGATTATTCACATATTTCAAGCATCCCGAGCACGATGCATCTTTGATAGGTGGTGCGGTGGAAAGAGATTCCGCGTATTATCCGGTCTCGCTTGCAGCCTACCGCGACATCCTACTTGTAGGCGATTCTAGGGGGTACATCTTCCAACATCGCAGGGACCTCACCTCCGATTTACTCATTGAGCCAGCACCTAAGACATTCCCTTTCCTCAAAAGGACGGGGACGATACAGGATTGCATCACAGCAGGATACTCCTTCGGTTCCGAATTTTCGCGTAAGTGGGTGTCGTCATTTATCGTAGCTTGCAAAAATTACTTCGACGCATCCCGAAACCTCACGCTTCAATTGTCCTCGATTAACGACGACGACAAGACAACTGAGCGTAGCATTGCACCTGTAGTGGAAGTCCGTACTGATAATAAAACCCATGTGGTTAGGCGGAAGTTCCCTAAGGGCGGCCTGAGATGTTTCTATAAGCAGCTACGGATACGGAAAGGTCTGAAGGAGATCGCGTCCTCTGAGACCAATGAATTGGTCGATATCAATGGCGCTACGGTGCAACTCCAGAACGGCTCCACCTGGGGGATCGATGTTGATCAGGGGTATTTTTATTCCTCTGCCGATGACTTTGCTACGGGGACCTTCATAGATACAGGAGTTGCCGCCTCGGATACAGCTATCCTCGTAGCGGTGACACCTTTCGTGGGAACAGATTTCGAGTGGTACATCCTAGAGTACCCGCAAGATGAAAAATTCCGTCTGGAATCTTTCACATTCGATTATCAGGATCTAGGGGAATCGGCGAGCGAAGTTGACTCTTGAACTGGAAAAACCGCACTTCCAACTGGAAGGACTTAAGGACGATAACACTCGGTTTCATTTCGACCAGTTGCGTTTGTGGATAGACCGCCTGCAGGAATCGGTTCTAGGTGCATCCTCTACTCTCGTAGATGAGGGTATTCTCGATGTCGATATAGGCCCTTTCACTGTCAGGCTGGTAGAGAAGAGGATCAGTTTTTTTGTATTGGGTGGGGTTAATCATAGGTTTATCGACGCTGTACCTGGGACCATCTTCCATAAATCTGGCACTTACGTTCCGACGAACCCTACAACGGGTGCCCCGAAAGATATTATGCTAGACATCAACCATACACAATTCGTGAGCCCGTTGAACGCGCTGCCGGATAATCCGAACGGCTCTTTCAGTAAGTACGGCGTAGCTAATGCTGATTCAAATTCAAACGCAGCGATAAAACTTTTCATCGTCTATGTGAGGACATAATGGCCACTACCAAAAAATTCTGGACTTGGGCCGAGCTAAACGCCAAGGTTCGCAAAGACCAAGACCTCCAGGAAGAAGAGTTCATCGACGCCGACGAGATGGTTGGCTACGCTAATGAAGCGATAGATCATTGCGAAACTCTAGTGAACACTCTGTATAAAGATTACTTCCTGGCAGAGCCCTATGTGTTTCCTCTGGTGGCCGGTACCGACAAGTATGCGATGCCTCCAAAAATCTACGCCGACGCAGTACGACGGGCCTTGCATGTAGATGGATCAAACGTCTACACGATGCACCGGGTCCGCGACTGGCATAAGTTTGAAATCTACACCTATGATCGGGTGAACAACAATTCAAACCTATACTCCTACTTTCTCTCCAATGATGATCCCGGAGAGGTCAAGCTTCTGGTTACGCCGGTCCCGACGACGACTCCCGATGTGCATGTATGGTATATCCGCCAAGCCAACCGATTTGTCCTCGATTCCAACGGCGATGCAATCGTGTATGCGACCTGCACCTGTGCCCCGATTACGTTTACGGCAGTAGAGCCCGGGGTAATCGGTAATAATATCTCTCTGGTTTTTGACGGAGTTGACGATGTTGATACCGTAGTGAACGCCTGGAACGCAGCGAATCCAACGAATACAGTCGGTTTCACAGGCGGACCTGGGGCAACTGTCATCACTCCAGCACAAACCATTTCCCTAGTCAATGGTGGTTCTGATATCCTCGACATACCAGAAGCCCATAACTATGTGATGCAATTCATGAAGATCGAGACCATGTTCAAAGAAAGTGGAGGCGTACCTACGCCGCGCATCGAATTGGCTCAGGGCAAGCTAAAGGGATATCAGGATCAACTTGAGGGTACCCTCGCAGCAAGAACCCCTGACGCCGAGAACGAAATCGAGTTGGATTATACTCACTACCAGGAGCACACATAATGGGTTGGTTGGACGATAAGGTAGAAGAGGAAAAGGAGCGCCTGACCGAAGAGGGTTATGCGGGTGTAGCGAGGCGTAAAGTAGAGGCGGTACCAAAGAATTTGGACCCTAAGAGGGGGTTCAAAGAGAAGGTCACAAACAAAGGTAAGAACGTAAAAGGGGCTGTCCATAGGGCTGGGGAGAATCCCAAGCTTAAAGATAAGTTAAAAGATAAAAGTGGGTACAGTAAATACGGTTTTGGTCCTCCTCCCGACAGATTCCAAACATACGACCCCGGAACAGGGTTGCTCAAAGACGATTTCAGGCTCGACGTAGGCAAAGAGCGCGACATCACACCAATGGGTCGGCTCGAACTCCAACGTCAGCGGAGCCTGCTCAACTCCAATATCTCGGGTATGTACGGACGTAATCGCGCAGGTATAGCGGACGCTCAGGGGCAATTGGCTGCTCGCGGAGGTCTCAGCGGCGGGGCTTCTGAGCGTATCGGAATTCAAGGCAATCGTGCAAATCAGAGTGCTCTACAGGATATGTACGGCGGACATCAACGCAATATGCTCGGCATCCGTGCTCAAGATATCGGGCGGCAGATCCAAGGGGACCAATACAATATCGGCAACAACCTCTCTGAGATTGAGAAACAGTATCAAGGGAATCTCCAGGGATACAATATTGGGGCGAAGATCCATAGTGGCGCACTCATGGCTGACGCGATTGGTGCAGGTGGTGCAGGTGGTGGCGGTGTAGGCGGCCCCCTTGGAGGTATCTTCGATGCCTGGGGGGACTTCTGGGGTACTGCTTTAGGTACGGATAGCGGGTCAAATCTGGATGGCGGACAGGGTAATACTGGGTCGGCCTACTCGCTGACGCAACCGCAGTCCTCTCAACCTTCCCAGAATTACCAAGCAAATATGCCTATGGCTGGGGGTCAGCAGAACTACCGTCAGCCTGGCATGGGTCAGCCGATGCAGCAGCAGTACCAAACGAGCCTGCCTACCGCGCAAGGTAGGCCGAATCCGTATAGTTCAAACTCAGGAATGCAGGGGTAAAACATGGTAGCACCAGCACTAATAGGATTGGGTGTCGGAGCAGGCTTCGGCCTACTCGATTATATGAACAAGAAAGAACAAGAGAAAGACGACCGGCGTATTGCCGTGGCTACAGCGGCGGGCTCAGGCTTCACTGGTATGCGTCCGAGCGCGGTACATAGTCCAAGCATTTGGGGCACTGTCGGCAAGGGTGCCGCTACTGGAGCTATGGTTGGGAGCTTGTTCAAAGGCGGTGAGGCTGTAGCGGAGCCTGAGCAATTTCAAGATATCCCCGCAGAAGGCCCCATCACAGGGCCACCCCAAGCGAGCGCATACAATTCTATGGCCGCGCACGGCGGACCCACGATGAACGCCGCAGCCGATTATCAAGGCACGATGGGCGGACCGTATATGGCTGGGCCAGGTTCGTCGGGTTACTCTCAAATGGACGCAATGGGGAATCCGGTTATACCTCAGGACCCCAATTGGATGCCTAATATGCCTAGCGGCGGCTTCGATGGCCCGATGACATACCCCTCAGGAGAACGGGTACCCTACGGTTCAAACGAACTGGGATTCACGCCTGTTCCACCGCAGGCTAACATGGGTCCACCGGCTTCAACTCAGTGGGGGCCAAACGATGCAAGGCATCAACCATTCCCCGGCACCGCTTCGCAAATGCCCGAGCAATCGGTCTACGATTACTACCAAATGGGCGGACCTTATCACACAGGGGCCGGTAGCCTAAGCCCGTATCCCGGCGAATCAGGCTATCGTTACGGAGGATACTAATGGGCCTACGATACGGCGAAACACGCCCGATTGAAAACACAAGCATGCGATTCGTGCCACCAGAAGGTGCGCCTACTCCCGTAGGTCCGCCTGCACCGGCTCAACAAGTAGCAGCCGCGCAGCCAGCGAGACCAGCCCCCGCACCTGCCGGATCGGCGCAATCTCCGGGTGCTGCGGCACCTGTCCAGAAACCTAAGTACAATAGCATCGCCGATTTGAGGGCAGCGTACCAGGAAGAACAAAAGAAGGAAGATCGCCGTGAAGTAGCTAAAGAAACACTCAGCCTCTTAGGTGACTCAAAAAATCTTAAGGCCATACACCGTATGGTTACAACGGATGTCACTACGGACTTGAAGCCAATCAAGGATTTAGCGAAAAAGCAGTACCAGGAACAAAAAAAGAATATCGGTGTTGAGGAACGTACTCGCGGTACTGAGACTATGAATATCTCCGACGACGAGTATAACGCCGTTATGGAGCGGGTTGAGATAGGTACTCCCGGCATGCAAAAGCAGCGAAAACACCTAGAGGAAACCAAAGGCGCGATACTCAAGATGTACCAAGGCACTACAGATTTCCCAATACAGAAGGCTGCGGGAATGATTGGTTCTCTCTTCGACAACTGGGACAACAAATCTAATTTTGACGCCGTAATGAAGTTCGCCCCGGAAGATGACCGCAAGACTCTCCTAGACCTAATGAATATCGTCAAGGAGGGTGAGAAGGCTTACGCTCAGAACGAGCTGAAATTCATGGATACTATGCTCGGAGATAAGCTCTCCCGCGATTTATTCCTCAAGATGGGCGCTGCACAAACAGTAGGTCAAGGCGACAGGCCCGGGACTTCTACTACAACTAATTCTGAGGGATTGACGAAAGCAGGAGCTAAAGACCTCAAGGACTATACTAAAGACCCTGCAGCGAAACTGGGGATCTACACCCAACTGAAATCTCTAGGCGATATCATGCAGAGGTACCCAGACGACATCCCTGGAATCGGGTTCATCGAGGGGAACGCCGGTGATTTCGGTCAGGAGTTCGCTGGTGCTACAGGGATGCAGAGCGAAAAACGTATGAACGACGGACTACTTGTCAATCAGGCGAGGAAGAATTTGCAAGCAGAGATCCTGAGAGCATACTCGGGGAAAACTGCTACAGAACAGGAAGCGAGGAGATACGCGCAAATCTTAGGTACATCGACCAATGAAGTAGTTATACGAAACGCATACAACCAATTAAAGAAGCTCATACCAATGATTGAGCGTGAAAAAATAGCTGGTCTCGACGTAGGGGCGCAAGAGAAGATAAAAAATACCAAGGATATACTCTCTCCAGATAAATTTGAAGAGGGTGTCCCCGACATAAATGAGGGAGTTCCTTCTACAAAAAAAGATAGGGGTATCCATATCACCCCTCGGAGTGATGGAGAGATTGAAGCCGAGCTGAAGAGTATAAGGAAAAAGTAATGCCCTTGAGTAATGCACAATCGCGGGAACTCTGGCACTGGTATACAAACCAGAATGAGAAGACCCAGGATAAAATCGACGGGAAATTGTCTAAAGACGAGAAACGCGCAATTGTAGAATACAATGATGTTGTCGAGGCAACCCCGATTGAGAAGATGCATCCGAACTTTCCCGAAAACTTTCGCTTCGATGTCTCCATGACTGGGGACCCTTATGAACAAGTCAAAGCGATTGAGGCAAAAGCCCCATACTTAGATGCAGATGTGAATAAAGAGGGGCGTGTCGTTGTCAGGTTAAAAGGTTACAAGGGCAGGCCCCATGTGTTCAACCCATCACTGTTGGCTGGTTTCACCGATCCAAGTGAGTGGAATGAGGACATCAAAACAGCCATACCGGACATAATGACAGGCGTAGGTTCAAATGCTCTCGGTGTAGAACTGGGCATGGCCGGGGTTAATCTAGGTGCTTCTTTACCGCTACCTGTACCAGCCAAACTGATAGCCTCGGGGGTTTTGGGTACAGGGGGGGTATTTTTAGGAAATGCTCTAGGAGGGACTTTCGGTGAGTCCGTAAAGCAGGCGTACGGTTTGCTTACCGGGGGTAGAACCCAAGTACAACAAAAAGAACTTGTGAAAGCCGGTGCAGTTGAGGGTCTTATCGGGACTGGTTTACCTGTCAAAGGGAGCGCGAGTGCCTTCACGAAGGGCAACCTTCTAAAAAAGGGTATCACCGAAGAGGCCGCGCTCAGGACATTAAATCCTATGTCAACCGCAGCGAGTTTTATCGGGCGGAAACTTGGCGGAGGATATACTCCAGAGATAAGGGATATGATTGGGAGGCATCTCCCAGAATTGAACGCCATGAAGTCAGCAGCAGCAGAAGAGAAGAGGGCGGCAGTACAGGCGGGGGTGGAATTACCAAAGATTAATGCGGATGCTCAAGTCGCGATGGATTTGCGTAAAGATACTTATGAAACTTTCCATGAAGTGAAAGACGACATCTATGCCAGCATTAAAAAAAGTATGGACGAGCACGATGAAGCCATAGATATGTCATCTCTGAAAAATTCAATAGATCGCCGGATGAGTGAACTCATAAAACAATCAAGGGTCGCTCCGCTCAATGGTAAAGCTGTTGCCGAGTATAAAGCATTGGAGTCGATAAACACTACAATGTTTACCGGGGAGAAGATGTCCATCAAGGGTAGTCCTGAAGGCAACCAAATCGTATCTGAGAGGGTTAAACTCACCCCCGAACAAATCTCACGAATGGACATCTCTGATTTAGTAGACAAGAAAAAACAACTGCAGGCTCAAGGCATGGATCTGGCGAATCAGGCGAGAACCAGTGATCCAGATGGTACGGTGAACTCGCAGCGAGCGGTCTTTGATGAATTCATTTACGGTAAAAGGACAAAGAAGCCTCGCAAATCGTTTTTTGGGCCGGATGTTGAAGAGGAGGTGACACCTTCTCTAATGAAAAAAATCGACGAAGCGGCGGGCATGACAAAATACAATGCCCAATACAAGCAGATAAAAGAACTGGAGAAGAATCTAATCAAGAATAAGGTCTTTGATCCACGCGACCCGCTCACCAACGACCGCTCCTCACTTGCCCTAGAGGATGACCTCCTCGAAATAGCGGATACTCCTGGGGGGAGGGATGGCCTGGTTGTCAAAAAAATTAATAGTGGTTCCGTCGATAACGACCTCAAAAACCTCGACATGCTTAAAGTGTTGAAGGACAGGCCCCCGCCTGCAAGAACAAGATCCACTGAACTCGATGACTTCGGTGACTCAGACATAGGAAAACAGACCCAATTCGACCCCACTGAGAGGTATGCTCCTCGGGGACCTGAGGATACCCCGCTAACAAACAAAGCCAACACGATTAAAGCATCTCGGTACTACTTACCTCCAGAGGATTTAGCTCATCCACCATCTGGTAAATTCGTTCGAGAGGGCGCAAAGGCTGCGGGTCTAATGACTGCGGGAGGATACATAGGATATCATACTGCTGGAACCCCCGGATTCGTGACGGGGCTAGGTCTAGGTCTAGGAACCTATGCTACGGCTAGGGGCGCAAAAAGTCGTCCCGTTGCAAACGCACTGATAAATACAGGGAAGGCCGTAGGCGCTATCCCCGGTGTAGGAGCAACACTGAGATCACAACCAATTTCCAGGGAGACAGGGCGTTCTTTGTGGGATGAGTATGTTGCACCGCAGGTCAATGATTACGAGATATTGGGTGGGGGCGGTTCCTCATACGATAAGTTAAATTACAATTCTGGAGGTAAGTGATGTACGGAAAAGATTACGGTCACGCTGGAACCATGAGTTCCTCAGGTGACAAAATGGAGTTCAAGAAGGGGGGATCTGATACACGCAGTCGGTACGAAAAAGATATGTATGACAGCATGGTCGATCTTCGCAGCCACGGCTACATGCAGGGGAAAGTGGACACTGGTAAAAATACCAAGGCCACCAAAGACCCCACCAACTCGATTCAAGGTACGGCGTCGGCAAGTAGCGATGGCAATACCGGGGACAGGAGCAAGGCCGCTAATCCTAGTGATTTAGGCTCAGGCAAGCACTACGGTGAAAAGGGTAATCCCTATGCCGATAAGTCCGATGGTAAAGGTGGAGCGCAAGGCCCGACTTCTGGCAAGCCAGTATCGGAAATGAAGCAAGTCGTCAAACCCGGCAAAAAGCCAAAGATGGTCGTTAAATCGATTGCTGACTTGCGCTCGGTCGCAGAAGCGATGAAAAGCTAATGCCGTTTAAGAGCGAGGCGCAGCGCCGGAAATTTGCGCAATGGGTGGAGGAAGGTAAGATGTCGAAGGCGACATTTGATCTTTGGAATGATAAAACTCCAAAGGATCTTCCCGAGCGTGTAGGCCATAAGATGGCGGCGGAAGTGAAACCGATGCCCGAAGTGAAACCGATAAAAATACAAGGCTGACCAATGGACGAAGCACAGCAAAGTTATTCAACAGAGGACGATGCACGATACAACGATTCCACCGAGGAATTGGACAAGATGGTATCGATCATTGAGAAGGCCGAAGAGATCAAAGCAGACTCTAATCTCTACAAGCTTGTCATGAATCGCATGCAACAGCGTGGTCGTAAGATGACAAGCATCGCTGATCTTCGTGGCGTCATGGCCGATCAGGATGCAGACGAGAAGGCAGCACAAGGCGACTATAGCGACGGGAACTAATTCATGGCCCGCAATCATGTTGGTGCAAGACAAGTAGATATCTTCCGCTACACCGGATTATCCGGCCAGTTGCGTCGAAGTTTCCCGCAGCCCAATGTGGTTATCTACGGCGTTACTCCAGAGCAAGATACCCTTGAGACAGAAACCAAGTGGAAAATCTGGAGGACTTATACTCTAGGCGGAATCGAGTACACGACTTTCGCCGAAGATGAAAAATACATAAACAAGTGGTCAGAACACCTCACGCTATTCCCTGCAGTCCCCACTGACCCGCCGCCTCCGATTGCCGATGGTGTACCTTTCCACGGGTGGGCTCGGGTAGCATCCTCTCCCGGATCATTCGTCACCGTACTCACGTTTCCAGTACCAGTAGGCACTAGAGCCATCCGATTGGCGGGTGTTTCGTGTAGCAGGTCTGGGACATGGGAACTCGATTTCGGTGGCACTGTGGTGGCTTCTGGGCGCACCGCGCCGGGAAAACCCGACTCCCACAGAATATTTGATCCTAGAATTTCAGCAGCTTCCGCTGTGGTGGTATCATTAAGATTCAAGGCCCAACTGGGCAGTCCGATAGTGGATGTTGATGGCTTCATTGATGCCAGCGACTATT
>Ga0307377_10008258_pt1 | contig 10592 bp, 7 predicted proteins | sample TR3MG_FD_202535 | JGI IMG/M metagenome (GOLD analysis project Ga0307377, IMG submission 202535) | Soil microbial communities from Risofladan, Vaasa, Finland - TR-3 | ecosystem: Environmental > Terrestrial > Soil > Coastal area > Acid sulfate soil | place: Finland: Risofladan, Vaasa | collected... | reverse complement strand
CCCCGTCCCCGGGGGCGGCCCCCTCAACGCTCCTGGCCCCCGTCCCCGGGGGCGGTCCCCTCAACGCTCCTAGCCCCCGTCCCCGGGGGCGGTCCCCTCAACGCTCCTAGCCCCCGTCCCCGGGGGCGGCCTGCCCTCAACGCTCCTAGCCCCCGTCCCCGGGGGCTTGTGCGGGGCCACCTGGCACGCTGCTCCCCGCCCCGGCCCCCGCCCCTCAACGCTCCTAGCCCCCGTCCCCGGGGGCGGCCTGTGCGGGGTCACCTGGCACGCTGCTCCCCGCCCCCGTCCCCGGGGGCGGCTTGTGCGGGGTCACCTGGCACGCTGCTCCCCGCCCCCGCCCCTCAACGCTCCTAGCCCCCGTCCCCGGGGGCGGCTTGTGCGGGGTCACCTGGCGCGCTGCTCCCCGTCCCCGCCCCTCAACGCTCCTAGCCCCCGTCCCCGGGGGCGGCCTGCCCTCAACGCTCCTCGCCCCCGTCCCCGGGGGCGGCCTGGGCACGGGCACGAGGGAAGCGCACCACGTCCGCCCGGCAGTGCTCGCACAGCCGGAACTGGGGCAGCACCGCTTCGCAATCCGCCCGTGCCTGCCTCAGTTCGTCGCACGTGGGGGCCGCCCGGTCGCGCATCTGCCCCGAGGGGATGAGCGGCATGAGGTTCATCAGCCCGACGCCGGTCTCCTTCAGCCGGCGCGCCAGCCGGACCACGTGCTCGTCGTTCACGCCGGGGATGAGCACGGTGTTGACCTTGAGCGTAAGCCCCGCGTCGAGGGCCGCCCGGATGCCCCGCATCTGGTGGGCGATCAGGACCTCGGCCCCCTCCTGCCCCCGGTAGGTCCTCCCCTGGTAGCGCACCCAGGCGTAGATGGCTTGCCCCACACGGGCTTCGGGGGCGTTCACGGTGACCGTCAGCGCCGTGACGCCGGCCTCGAGCAGCAAGGGCAACCTCTCCTCCAGCAGTAGCCCGTTCGTGCTGACGCATTTCGTCAGTGCCGGGAACTCCTGGTGCACCCACTTGAGCGCCTCGAACGTCTCGGCGTTCTCCAGCGGCTCGCCCGGCCCGGCCACCCCGACCACGAACTCTTCTCCGCCCCGTGCGTGCACCAACTGGCGTACCCGCTCGACCGCCTCGGCCGGCGATAACAACTGGAGCGCCCAACCCGGATGCTGCGCCGTCAGGTTGGCGCAGACCTTGCGCTCACAAAAGAGGCACTGGATGTTACAGCGCGGAGCCACCGGCAGGTGGACCCGTCCCACCCGCTCGTGCGCCTCCTCGTCAAAACACGGATGCCCCCCCATCTCGGATGTGCAATTTGCCATTTGCGATTTGCCGATTTGCTGATTTGCCGATTTGCCTATTTGCTGACTCGCCTACTCGCTGACTCGCTTGCTCGCTGCCTCCCCCAGGTGCCTCCTGTACAGCGCCTCCAGTTCCGCCACCTCCTCGATCGGCGTCGGAATTACCCGCGCGTCGTTGTCCAGCACCCGCTGCGCCAGCCGCCGGAACACCTCCGCCTCCGCCGAGTGAGGTGAATGCTCGAGCACCGTCTTCCCCTCCACCTCATAAGCCTGGACCACCGGGCTGCGGGGGATAAAATCCACCAGCCAGGTGCCCAGCATCTGGGCGAACTCGGTCAGGACGCTCTTCTCGAACGTCTCGTCGCCAGCGCTGTTGCAGATCACGCCGGCCAGCCCCGTTTGCCCGCGCCGCGCCAGCCTGCGCACCCCCTTGGCGATGTTGTTCGCCGCGTACAGGCTCATGAAAGAACCGGAGCACAGGAGATAGATCTCCTCGGCGAAACCCTCGCGGATGGGCTGGGCAAAGCCGCCGCACACCACGTCGCCCAGGATGTCGTAGACCACCACCTCCACGCCGTAGGTGTCGAACGCTTTGAGGTCCTTGAGGATCTGCAAGGCCGTCAGCACCCCACGCCCCGCGCAGCCGACTCCGGGCTCCGGCCCGCCCGACTCGACGCAATAGATGCCCCGGTCTCCCACAAAGACGATCTCTTCCAGCGTGATCGCGTTTCGATCGTGCCCCACGCGCAATTGATCCCGCAGCGTCTCCAGCACGGTGGGGATCATGCGCCCCCTCGTCAGCGAGCGCGTCGAGTCCCGCTTGGGGTCACACCCCACCTGCATGACCTGCAGGCCGCGCTCGCGGAACGCCATGGATAGGTTGGAGGAAACGGTGCTCTTGCCGATGCCCCCCTTGCCGTATATCGCGATCTGTCGCATTCCGGATGTACTCCTTTACCCTCCCGCAGGTTCCCAACCTGCGGGAGGGTCAACAGTCACCACCGCGCCTTGTATCGCCGGTGTTTGGACCGGTAGCGGTCCAGCCAGTCGTTCTGGATGATCTCGATCAGGTTCAACATGCCGCCGTAGCCAAAATAGGCCCGGTCCACCATGCGGAACCGCCACGTCGGGTTCACCACCTGCAGCACGAACGGGATGCCCAGTTCCTCGACCGCGTGGTGCTCGACGTTCGAGCCAAACACCATCTCCGGCCTGGTTTCGGCCAGGGCGGATCTGGCCTGGTACACGTCGGTGTTGTACACCACCTTTGGATCGAGGCTCAACTCTGCCAGTTCGCGCTCCAATAACTCGCGCGTCCCCGCCTGCCCCGAGCGCAGGCAGACCAGGGTAGGGATGATCTCCAGGTCCTCGGTGAGGAACCGCACGAGTGGGATGCCGACCGTAGCATCGGCGACGATCGCGGAGGGTGCCCGGTGCATCCCCGACTGCTCCAGCCACCTGCGCCGGCAGGTCTCCACCACCACCTGCTCCCCCTGGGCGACGATACGCTGGGCCTCTCGCTCGGCCCCCAGCCGCCTGCCCAGTTCCGCCAGCCAGTTGCGAGTGTTGGTGAACCCCACCGGCAGCGGCAGCCCCTGGCACCACGGCTCGATCCCGTAGCGCTCGGCCAGGACCTCCGCCCCCTGCTGCCCGGCGTCGTGGCTGAGCACGATACACCCTTCGGCCTGCGGCACCTTCTCAAAGTCGCTGAGCGGTGTGTCGTGGGTCAGCGTCGCCACCACCGTCCCCCCCATCTGCGTGAGCACTTCCTTGGCCCAGGCCAGGTCTCCCATCCAGGTCGGGTTGGCGTTCGCGTGCGGGGCGATCAGGCATACCGAGCGTGGCACCTTGCCCTCCCGGCCACGGCCGGCCCCATCGTCTGTGACCAGGTGCTTCAGAATGGTGTCCAGCGCGATGTCGGTGCCCCGGTTCTGATCGCCACGGAAGCCCGCGCACAGGATGGGCACGATCTGGAAATCCACCTGCGTGCTCATTTCCTCGCACACGGCCACGATGTCGTCCCCCACGATCTCGGGGCCACAGGCGGTGACTATGAACATGATGGGCACGTGCAGTTCGCGCGCTTCGAGGATCGTGCGCGCCAGCAACTCCTCTCCGCCGTGGACGATCTCGTCCTCGCACAGTTTGGTGCACAGGGTCAGCGTCTCGGTATAGTCCGCGTCCTGCCACCCGAACGCCGTTTCCACCAGTTGGTAGCACCCCTGCGGCGAATGGGACAGTACGCAGCAACCGCGCACCCCCAGTGCCGTCTGCGCCGCGCCGTACAGCGCACAGCGCATGTAGGGGTCGTGACATTTTTCCCCCGTGCCCCTATGATGTTCCGCTTCCATCATCGGCTCACTCCCCGTACAGCGCTTTTCTAAACAGGGTGGAGCGGGGCCGGCTGGCGTGCTCCAGGCCGGACTCCATCAACCGGGCCATGTTGCGGATGCCCTGGTAGCCGTACTGCGGGTAGCCGGTGATGGTAGTCATGTTCACCTGCGGGATGCCGGGCTGGCGGAGCGGGCTGCCGATGTAGATAGCATCGTCGTATTCCGCCGCGATCATCTCCACGTCCCCTTGTGTGTCTGCGCTGGCGTTGAAACTCCCCAGTGCAAAGATGCCCTTGGTCAGGATCACCTCGGGGTTCTCCCCGCGCTCCAGCAGGAACTTGAGGCTGGGCTTGCGCTCCTTGACCGTGTAGGGGTGCAGGTTGATCACGATGGGGTGGGCGCCAAATTCCTCCGCCATGCGCGCCAGCGAGAGCGCGCGGATCGGGCCGGGGTATTCCGAGATCTCGATCAGCGCGGTCTTACCCTCGAAGCAGCGCCGCAGCGTGTTCACTTCCTGGCTCACCGCGGCCGTCTCCCGCCGGATCAACTCGCGCGCCCTGTCTTCCAGCCCCAGCGGCACCGCCACTCCCATGATCCACTCCTCGGTCGCTTTGAGGCCGTATGGTTGGCCCGTGCGGGCGTAGGGAATGCCAAACCGCTCTTCCATCAGGTCGCCCAGTTTCTGGCCCCAGTCGTAACACCAGGAAGCGTTCAATTCCGCCGAAGGCGCCCGCCGGATCTCTTCCACCGTGCACCCGCCGCACAGGATGCCGTTGATCTTGACGCCGATGCCGGTCACCAGCCGCTCGATCTCGTTGAGGTCCTGGTCCCACTCGGTGTAGGTGGGGCCTTGCCGCGCGCCGATGACGTTGATCGTCTCCTTCATCACCTCCCCGCGCGGCTCCATCAGGTCCATGAGCACCTTGAAGGCGTCCTCGTACCCGCTGCGAAAGTCCCCCCCAAAGCCCTCGCTGCGGATGGCCAGCACCCGGGCACTTACTTCTTCGGCCGCCACCTGGGCCACCATCTCCACGTCGTCGCCCGTGATCCCGGAGCAGCAGCACGAGAGGATCACGATCAGTTCGGGGTGATACCGCCGCTCGGCCTCCCTGACCGCTTCCAGCAACTTGCCCTCGCCGCCGTACACCACGTCCGCCTCGTTCTGGGCAGTGCAGGTGGTGGGTTCCAGGGGCACGCCGCGATAATCGCAACTGGTCATTTTGTAAGAACTGGCGACCGAATAGGTGCAGCCCTTCGGGCCGTGAATCACCGGCACCATATGGCGGATGCCGTTGAGCACCTGGAAGGCAGTCCAGAACTTGCATGGGGGCGCGTGCGAAGCCTGCAATTTCGGCACCATCTCCCCCCCCTCCACCTTTTCCAGCAATCCCTGCAATGTACCATGATAGGCAATGCGACTTTCATCCATCAAGAAACTCCTCCTGGTACGTGTTGTGTAGCACGTGTTGCGTGGCACGTGTTGCGTGTTGCGTGACGGACCACGCACCACGAAACACGAAACACGCTTCACGTTTCACGCTTCACGCCCCACACCCACACTCGCCACAGATAACGGCGCAACTGCCTCCACGTGCGGATGGCCTGCCTCTTCTCCCCTTCGTCCGGCGGGTGCGGGCTATAGAGCGCCCGCACGTACAGGTCGGTGAGCCACTGCACGTCTTGCGTGATGGGGGCCAGCATGGTCTCACGCCGCTTGGTTCGTACCACTTCGGCCACGCGCTCCGTCAGCCGGGTGGCAAATTCGTAAGGCGTGTCTCCCACGTCTACCGGTAGGGACAACCGCTCCCCGTGACGATAGAAGTGGCCGTACAGCACGGTCACCGTCGCCGAGGGAGACTTTGATTTATAGCACAATACCCAGCCATCGGCAAGCCACCAGCCCAGCCCTCCTAGCGCCAGGGCGGCCGGTACCGCCAGCCACGCCAGCCACCCCCTGGAGCCCGCCCATGGGCCGGGCGAGGGCACAGGGGCCAGCGGCGGCAGGCTGGCCACTTCGGGCGGCGTCACCTCCTCCGGGCGCTCGATGGGCGAACGCCCGCTCGTCGGCTCGAACTCGATCCAGCCATAGCCGGGAAAGTAGACCTCGACCCACGAGTGGGCATCGGCCTCGGTGACCACGTAGCGCGCCTGCGTGGGGTCGTAGGTGCCGCTGGCGTAGCCGATCACCAACCGCGCTGGCACCCTCGCCGCCCGCGCCAGCACCGCCATGGCCGTGGCGAAATAGTCGCAGTACCCGCGCTGCAACTCGAACAGGAAATAGTCCGCCACGTCCTGGCCCGGCGGCAGCGCGGGCAGGTCGAGCGTGTAGGTGAAGGTCCGCAGGTAGCGCTCGATGGCGCGTGCCCGCTCGTAGGGGGTCGCTTCGGTCGCCGTCAGGTCGAGCGCCAGGTCGCGCACCCGTGCGGGCAATTCGTCGGGCAGGGCCAGATAGCGCTCGCGCACCCACTCCGGGTAGTCGCTCCCCGCCAACCGCAACTGGGCCACGCTGACGAGTGGCACGCGCGAGTCGGCCCGGTAGGTGCGCCCTCCCAGTGCCGCCTGTTCTACGGCGGCACGTTCCAGTGCCGCCTGTTCCACGGCAGCATGTCCCAGCACCGCCTGTTCTACGGCGGCGCGTTCCAGCACCGCCTGTTCTACGGCGGCGCGTTCCAGCACCGCCTGTTCCACGACGGCGCGTTCCAGCGCCGCCTGTTCCACGGCGGCGCGCCCCCCGATCTGCGCGCCGAAAGCGTCGCCGGGAGCGCGCCAGGCCACCCGGTAATCCTGGTCGGCCGCCAGCAGTTCACCGGTCACGTATAGCAAGCCTTCCAGCGCCGGCCCCGAGCCTGTCGAAGCGGCGGTCACGAACTGGACCTGCTGCCGCACGACGAGGTGAAATGCAACCGGACGCCCCGCTTCAGCGGGGGTCCCCAGGCTGATGGGCTCCGTGATAGCCAGTTGCCCCGCCGCATACTCGGCCGTGTACGTCCCGCCGGTGTACCACCCGCGCCCGCTGTAGCGGTCGTAGGTCAGGCCGCGCCAGTAGTAGGGCGGCGGCAGACGCGGCGGCTCGTCAACCAGCACCTCGGGCGCGACAGGCTCGTACCCCTCCAGGTGCACCCACATCACCACCCGCTGCGAGAGTTCCGGCCCCGACCCGAGCAGGTGTTGGCGCGGCAGGCCCGCTATGCGCACCCCGTCGAAACCGGTCACCGGCCGTGCCGGCTGAGGCTCCAGGCCCAGCGATTTGGTGACAGGCGATTCTTCACGGCTCTGCCCCCGCACCATCCGGTCTACCGCCTGGGCCAACTCCCGTACCGAGAGGGAGGGGGTGAGCAGCCCGACCACCATCAACGTCACCGAGAGGGCGGCCGTCACCAGCGCCAACTCGAACCCGGCGCTGGCGAACGGGACCCGCGCCGCCTGCCAGGCCCGTTCGCGGGCGACGTGGCTCCGCAGGACCTGCAGCGCCAACGCCGCGCCCAGCAGCAAGACCAGTGCATTGGGTTCCGCGTAGGTATAGTAGATTGTGAGCGCCAGCACCACGCCGGCCGGGGCCAGCGCGAGCAAGGGGCGGTCGCGCCGCCGCACGAACCAGCCCGCCCACACCGCCACCGCCCACACCGCCAGGCTCCACGCCAGCGCCGTGGCGATGGGGTCGAACGCCGGCCGCCCCGCGACCAGCGCACCCACCCAGCCCCCGACGCGCGCCAGCAGCCCGCCTGTACGATCTCCCAGTTGCACCAGCGCCCGCTTGACCGGCGTAGGGTCCAAGGCGAACAAGGCCGCCAGTGACCACCGGCTGAGCCAGGCCGCCGTCCACGCCATGCGCGCGACCGACCCCAGCAGCGCAGACAGCGGGCCGCCCAACCTGCCCACGTGCACGGAGAGCGCGCCGCCGCCCAACCCAGCCGCCACGGCCGTGGCCAGCCAGCCCGGCAGCCGCGACCGGCCCAGCATCCATCCAACCAGCACGCCGCCCACGGCCACCGGCACCAGCAGGTCAGCCTCCAGGTCACGGACCAGCCCTGCCACCCCAGCCGCCAGCCCACCCAGCGCCACCCCCAACAAGGCCAGCGACCAGACCGTCACTGCCTCCAATCGAAAACCCGTAATCCGCAATCCGCAATCCCCAATCCGCGATCCGCAATCCCCAATCCGCAATCCCCAATCCGCAATCCGCAATCCGTCAGGCCATCCTCCTCCACCGCAGATCGCCGGGCTGGCGGACCGGGATCGCTCGCCCGTCGGGCAGAAAGCGCCACTCCCATTGCCCGCGCGTGCCCGGACGCGCTTCGGGCCGGTCGAGCAGGTCGGGGGTAACGACGTAGGGCACCACGCCCAGGTCCGCCAGGAGCGCCTGGACCTGACCCACGTCGCCGCTCCCCCCGAAGGAGGCCGGATCGAGCAGCAACACGGTGGGGGCCACGCTGCCCTTCAGCAGGGGCAGGAGCGGTGCGATCCACTCCCCATCTACCGCCGGCGTGATGATGACCAGGCTGGCCCCGCGCCGGAACGCAGAACGCGCCCGGGCCAGCAGATCGCCCAGGGGGTGCTCTCCCGCCGTCGCCAACGCCAGCGCCCGTAAGATCTCGATGCGCTGGCCCTGCGCGCACTGCGGCGGCAGCCACACCAGGTCCTTACCTTGTGCCACCAGCCCGACCGCGTGCCCTGCCCGCAAGCCGCGGTCGGCCAGCGACGCGGCCAGGAGCACGCCGTGTTCCTCGGTGGAGTCCCAGCCCTGGCCAACCTGCACGCGCTGCTCTAGGTCCAGGAAAATCCACCAGTCACTGGCGGGGGTGCTATCGAACAGGCGCACGAACAGCGCCTCGTGGTGAGCGGAGGTGGGCCAGTGGATCCATTTCGGGTTGTCGCCCGGCTGGTAGTCCCGCGCGCCGGCGGCGCTGGCCGTGCGTTCGAGCGCGCTCGGGCGCAGACTCCGCCCCTCGCCTGCCCGCCCACCCGGCGCAATCTCGATGCCGGGCAGCGGCACGATGGGGGGCATCACCATGAGGAACGCCGTCTCAGGGTAGTGCAGGCGGACGGTATATAGCCCCAGGGGGTCGCCGGTGTGCAGGCTGGTCGGGCCGAGCGTATACAGGCCCCGGCGCGCGCACACGCTGTCCGTCCGCCACCGCACCGTGTCCAGGTAGCCGACGCTGGTGGCCTGGTTGGTCTGGTAGCCTGGGATGGTGGAATGGTCCACCACTTCCACCCACAGCCCCGGTGCCCAGCCGCGGTTGACCAGCATGAAGCGCTCTTGCAACCGGTCACCCACCTGCGCCCAGCCGAAGCGCATCTCGCGCGTCAACTGCAAGTTCCGGGCCAGCGAGCGCGCCCACAGGAAACTGATCGCCCACGCGCCCCCTAGCATCGCCAGTAACGCGGCCCAGGCCCGGCTGGGGAAGATCAGTTGTAGTACCACCAGCAGGCCGATCAGGGCCGGCCAGGCGCGCAGGTTGAGGCGCATGTGGGCTGCGGGCGTTCGTTTTTGCATACCCAATCCTTGCAAGCCGCTCCTACGCCCAATACCCTCAAACGACGGCGCTGATTCGTAGTAGGCGCTTCAGCGCCGTTTGACAGCGCACTATGGGGAGTCGCGCCATAGGTCACGAATGACCAGGGTCGGGAAAATAGCGTCCTGACGCGAATGCCTGGGCGGATGGACATAAAGCGTCCGTCGTACAGGGCGCGGGCGCTAAAGGCGCTCTTTAAGCCCGGTTCACCGGGCGCTGCTCCGAAGCCGGGCGAGTTCATCGCCCGGCGGCCCCCGGCGGACGAGATGACCCTGGTTAGATGCTACGCTCCCAGCCCTGCCAGGTAGCGATAACTCCGAAGCCGGGCGAGTTCATCGCCCGGCAGCCCCCGGCGGACGAGATGACCCTGGTTAGATGCTACGCTCCCAGCCCTGCCAGGTAGCGATAATTCCGAAGCCGGGCGAGTTCATCGCCCGGCGGCCCCCGGCGGACGAGATGACCCTGGTTAGATGCTACGCTCCCAGTCCCGCCAGGTAGCTGTAACTCCTGGCCACGGCCTCCAGGGCGTCGGTGGCGCAGGTGTCCATCTCAAAGATCAGCCACTCGGTAAAGCCGGCCCCGGCCGCGATGATCGGGGAAAAGTCCATGACGCCGTCGCCGGCGGCCACCATCGGCTCCCCTTTGCGTGCTGGGCCATCCTTGATGTGCAGGAGCGGCACCCGGGCGCCCAGTTCCCGCACCACCGCCACCGGGTCGGCCCCGGCAGTCTGGGCCCAGTAGGTGTCAATCTCGAAGAATACGTCCGGCGAGAGATGATCGAGCATGTGGCTGTATGCCAGGCGGCCGTCTACTGGCAGCATTTCCCACCAGTGCGTGTGGTAGCCCAGGCTCAGGCCGTTGGCCCTGGCCACGTGGTTCGCCGCGTTGAGCGTCTCACAGGCGCGCCGGATGCCATCCACGGTCTGGAATTGCTCCCTGGGCAGCGCGGGGCAGACCAGGCGCGTGCACCCCAGCGCGGCCAGCGTGTCCAGTACCTCGTTCTTCTTGTCCCCCAGCGGCAGCGCGATGTGCGCGCCGCACACGGCCAGGCCCAGGTCCTGGAACAGGCGCGCGGCGGCCTGCGGCGTGGTGCCGGGAAAGCCGGCCGTCTCCACACCAGCGTAGCCGATCTCGGCCACCTTCTTCACTCCCCCGCCGAAATCCCGCGCGAGCAAGTCCCGTATACTGTAGAGTTGTAGTGCAATCTGTGTAGGCATAGAAGTCTCCAATTCATAATGCGTGTTGCGTGTTGCGTGTTCCGTCACGCAACACGCATCACGTTTCACGCATCACGTTTCACGTTTCACGCATCACGTTTCACGCATCACGTTTCACGTTTCACGACACGTGGGATGCAACCGACTATAGTTCACGGTCGGGATCACATGCTCGACTGTGAGGGCCTCGTCGGTCACGACGATGCGCTCGATTAACAACCGAAGAACTTCCTG
>Ga0307377_10008256_pt1 | contig 10593 bp, 8 predicted proteins | sample TR3MG_FD_202535 | JGI IMG/M metagenome (GOLD analysis project Ga0307377, IMG submission 202535) | Soil microbial communities from Risofladan, Vaasa, Finland - TR-3 | ecosystem: Environmental > Terrestrial > Soil > Coastal area > Acid sulfate soil | place: Finland: Risofladan, Vaasa | collected... | reverse complement strand
GAAACATGGAGAATAACTGTAAACCACATGGAGAACTACTTCCAAATTGATGGAAAGTGGGTGCCACAAGGGGTTTACTCTCTAAATGAAAGGGGTAAGTGGGTTAAAAACCGCTAATCAAAAAAGGTCGGCCATGTGTCGGCCTTTTCCTTTTTAAAACTATTTATAATTGATGTTTTTTCACGGTTCTGAACATAAAATAAACAGCTTTACAGATGGCTTCGTTGGAGGTAAAGAAGCTCATGACCAAGAAGGTCCTGGGATATACTTTACATCCTCATCTAAGAACGCTAGGTCATATGGGCCTTATATTTATACAGTAAAGCTACATCCTAAAAAATTAGTATCTACCCAAGAAGGAAAAAGCGCTCCATTGAAAGAAATAGAGTGGATGTTAAAAAATGCTCCAAATTGGGAAATGCATGCTGAAAATTTTAATGAGAATCCAAATCTTGGAGTTAAAATTGCTGCAAAAAACATTCTTCAATACAATGATAACCCTCATCAACAATTTTTACAGGTGTGGATAGATTTTTATAGAAACAAACCAGTTGACTATGTAAGGAATATGGTTAAACTTGGATATGATGCTGTAAAAATTGAAGGTTTAGAAAGTATAATTGCAGGAGAATCAAATATAACTCATATTATAGTTTTAAACCCATCAATAATTGAGTTTGTTGAGATGGAAGACGATAGGAATGAAGAAGAAAAAAATATTAATGAAGTCAGAAAATTTGTAAGGAAAACTCTTAATGAAAATTTAATAGGAGAAGATTATCCTACACAATTTGATATGAATTTATTTAAATCTCTAAAGACTTTCAAAGAGAGAATAGAATATTGCGAAGCTAATCTAAAAAAAATTGGAAGTGGCTCATCAAGGATTGTATATCAAGTTGATAATAATAAAGTATTAAAGCTTGCAAAAAATAAAAAAGGTATAGCACAAAATGAAACAGAGATTGATAGAGGAAGTGGAAATTACTTCTCATCTATATTGGCTCAGGTTTTTGATTCTCATCCAGACGGATTATGGGTTGAAATGGAAAAAGCAATTCCAATTAATAAATATGAATTTAGAAGATTAACAGAATTTAAAATAGAAGACGTAGGAGCTTATTTGATAAATTTTCAAGATGAAAATAATGGGAAAAAAACCAGATTTCATCAACAAAAACCTCTTGTAGATAGATTAGATAATGATGAATTTATCCAACAATTAAGAGAGTTTGTAGCTGGGACAGATGCTCTTGCTGGAGATTTAGGACAAGCATCTTCTTATGGTGTTGTGCGTAGAAATGGGAGTGATGAATTGGTTTTAATTGATTTTGGCATTACCACAAATATATATCAAGATTTTTACACTGAATCATTAGAAAATAAAAATTTTATTAATGAAAATCCATTGATTGCATATCATGGAACTTGGTGGGGTAAACCACCGCATACACTTAAAAAAACATTCCATTTAGGAACACTGAAAGCAGCCATTGATAGATTAACACAAGAAAAGATTGAAGGTAATGTACCAGCATTAAATTCACAACCAAGAATTTATAGTTATGAAATAATTGTTAAGCCAGATGAAGAAATTTATTCTGACCCAATGTTACATGGAGAAAAAACATATAAAATTGGTAAACAACCAATACAATATGAAAATGATGTAGAAGATAAAGGTTCTATATCTTATATTGTTAGGACAGCTCAAGTTAAATTTCTTAATGAAGTTCCTATGGTTGAAAATATTGTAAATAAAAAATTAAAAGAAAAAGGATTAAACGAAAATATAGAAACAAACTTAAATGATAATTTCAAAAGCTGGTTTACTGGAAGTAAGGTAGTAGACGCAAATGGAAATCCAATGCCAGTACATCATGGTACAGAAAAAAAATTCAGCAAGTTTAATTTTAAAAATGCGTTGCAAAAAATAATTTGGTTCACATCAAACAAAGGAGCAATTGAATCTGGTGATGTTGGAGCAGCAGGTCAAGGTCATATAATGGATTTATATGCTTCTATAAAAAACCCTGCAGGATGGGATGAATATGAGAAATATGGATTGGACCAACTTCAAGGTTTGGGGTATGATGGAGCAATTCTTCCTGAGCCAGATGGTACTTTTACTGGATTTGTATTTGAACCAAATCAATTAAAGTCTGTAAAGAATAAGGGTGAGTGGAATCCAGGCGATAAAAATATTTATAAAGAAGATTTAGAGGATGGTAAAAAGAAGTTAAATAAATCTATTTATCACATTTCAAGCCCTAGAAATAGAAAATTAATTGATAAAAAAGGCATTGTTCCTTTTAGAGGAGGCCAATGGTTATCTGATACTGAAATTGAAGGTAAGGCTGTATTTGCTACAAATTCAGACAATCCAAAAGACTGGTTTGATTCAACATATGATGATGATGTTTGGAAAATTGATACGACTAAAATTGCTGATGTAAAATGGTTTATGGACCCAAATTTTTCTTGGGATAAAAAATATAAACACATTTATACAAAACAAACAATACCTAGGAGCGCAATTGAATTGATTAAAAAAGGTACTGGCAATGATTTGTTGGAAGGTGGAGAATTTACAGATGATTATGATTTATCAAAACATAATTTTAATTCTGGAGATTGTGATATTTATGCTGTTTCACTACATAGACTTTATGGGTATCCATTATATGTTGTGAGAGGTTGGTTTAAAGATGAGTTTGGAGAAGATGGGGAATTTGATTTTGAAGATTCTCATATTGTTGTAAAATTATCAAATGGAAAATTCATGGATTCAGAAGGGGAAACTACTGAAGCTGAATTAAGGCAAAATACGGCTTACTCAAATGATATACAAAAAATAACTTTTGAACCCATTTCTGAAGAAGAAGCGTTATCCACATTCTCTTGTGAAAACCAGGAACCTGCGATTAAACAGATAATGAATTATATAAAGTCAAAAAAAGATTTAAAAGAAATCTCTATTAAAAATAAATCTGAAACAGATAAGCCATATAAGTTTTATTTGCTATGTGATAAACTTTGTAATTTAGAAGGTGTTGAAGTTAAAAATAAAATGATTGCCGATGCAACTCCAGTAAGCAGAAAAGAGTTTGTAAAAAATTGTGCATATGCAGAAGATTTATTTAGATATGAATCAAACATGCGTGATGACCCTTCTCACGGGTTTTATAAAAGCAATGTAAAAGGACTTCCTTGTTATTATATGCAATATGCTGGGTTTGAATTTATTTTCTTAAAAGATTATCAAACAGGTAGGGAGTATTGGCTAGATGAAAATAATTCTTTAAAAGAAACTTATGAAGCAGACGTTGCAATAGAAGGAGTTCTTCATAAAGCACTGGGTGATTATTTTCTTGAGAACAGAGATGAAATATTGGATAATGTTTACTCAACACTTAGTTCAAGAACTGCAAATTGGGCCATTGACCAATTGATTGAAGAATATCCAGACCTTGAACAATATAGAGAAGAGTTTATTGAAGCAGCAGTCAAAGAAGGGTATTTTGAAATGACTGCAGATAAGTGGGAGAGTGGAGAGTTGGATGAAGCTCACCATAAAGAAGAAGCATGGGAAAAGGAAATTGCTCAAGTTGCAAAACAATTAAAGGTCGAATTGACAAATTTTATTGGAGCAGGTGTTTGGGGTATTGCATATGAGATTCCTGGAAATAGGGTATTGAAGATTACTGAAGATGATAGAGAGGTAGATAACGCAAAACATCTTGTTGGTAAGAAAAATAAATATATGGCTGATATTTATAAGGTTTATTCTATAGGAAGAAAAAAAGAAAAAGAAACATCACCATTTCAGTTTTCTGCAGGTAAGAAAGTTATTGTGATGGAAAAATTAGAACCTTTGAAAGGGCCATTATTAAAAGTAATTATTGCATTTTCAGATGCTTTTGATGAATATAGTAATGAGGAAAATTCATGGACTGAGATGTTGGCAGATGGATGGGACCAAGGATTTAATGATTTTCTTGAAGAAAAAGGATTAGATGATATATATTCAGACCTATTAGCAATATATGAAGAAGCTGCTAGTAAAGGAATTTATTTATCAGACATGCATCAGGAAAATTTTGGAATAAAAAATGGTCATTTAGCAATATTTGATATAACATGATGAATTTAAGAAAATACATAAGAGAAGTTTTGAATGAATCGTTTGGTAATAACATTAAACCAGGTATAGATTTCGTATATAAACAACACTCAGAATTAAACAATATCGGCACACAAGAACAATACGCTCAATATTTGAATACCATATTTCCTAATAGTAAAGTAAAGGAAATTGTATATCATAGCACCAACGCTAAAGAGATTGAAGGTGGTAAACTAAGGCCAAGTAGAGAGGGTGTGTATGGTGAGGGTATTTATGTTCAAACAAAACGAGAGTTTGGTAGTGATTTTGGTTCAAATACTCTATCAATTGTTATAGATACAAAAAAACCGTTTAGTTATAATAAAGAAAACGGTCAAAGAAATGATTTATTTAGTGGGATACTTGAGAAATGGAGAAATACTAAAAAATATTATTTTGCAGAAGCAGCAAAAGAAGAATTTAGGGATGTTATCATAAGTCAAGGTTATGATTCAATTAAAACAGACGAACCTGGTGATAATTCATACTATATTCTATTTGAACCAGAACAAGTTCATGTATTAGGTTCTGAGCAAGATGTAGAAGGATTTAAAAAGTTTGTTGGAAAAGTGTTATCTGAGTCTTCTATTGGAGAAAGATATATTTTACTTCCATATTCAGATGACAACGAACATTTTGAAGAATATGGCATTGATGAATACGAAGCATATGAACAAGCTCATGAAGTTGCAAAAAATGGAGGTGTTACAATTCTGCGTGATAAAAGATTATCTGAAATTCTAATTGATACAGTTGATTCAAAAGTCATAGGTGCTATTTGGGTTAGTGATGATTCAGATAAATTTTCATTTGATATTGCTATAGATTCAGGTTATCAAAATATGGGATTGTCTTCTAAATTAATAAAATCTGCAATATCAGAATACGAAATGCAAAAAGAAGCTTATGGGGATGATTTTAAAATGGAGGTTGATGTTATAAATCCAAAATTAGCACAAATACTTCAGTCTAAATACGGTTTTCATAAAGTGGCAGACTTGGGACCAACAAGAGTTTTGATGAGCACTGATTGAAACTTTATTCGTACATTTGCGTATAAAGTTAATAATGATAACAGTTAAAATAGACCATAAAAAAGAAACTACAACCTACTCTACTCTATTAAAAATAGATGGAAAGCTTATCTCTCTAAGAGTTACACGATATTCATATTATCAACATCCATATAAATTAGACCATTCACTACCTCTCCCTGAAGATTTGGTTGCAAAAAAAATTACCTTATTTGAAGACCTTTTTTATTGGCCAGAAGAATATTATACCAATCCAAAAAGAAACCATTTAGCTTACGTAAACATATTGGATTCTGATTATTATTATCAATCAAAAAAGAATTATGAAATACAGTGGGAAGAAATAAAAGTTTCACTTGACCCTAAAAATAACAATTGCTTAGTACTTTCAAATAAAACAGATTGGCACCCAATAGCCATACCGCCTGGCTCTCCAGGGATTACACGTTATGATTATGTAACTGACAACGGTATGTATCACTATAATTGCAAGCAAGGAGAATATAAAGGAATTGAAATTATTTTGAATGGTTTAGAAAAAATAATAAACTGGTAATCAACCTTTTAAGTATTATTTTAAAAATAAACTTGCATTTGATTGAAACTTTTCACTATCTTTGTCGTATAAATAACTGAAAACAAAAAATTATAAACTATTTAAAATAAAGCAATAAAGAAATCATGTTCACTTTAAACTTACATAAAACGAATAATAATACAACGATATGCATTAAGCATATTAATAAAGTTGTGGAATTCGGGTATGTAGGTAACTCATGAAGCTCAAGATGAAAATTTAAAAGCTAAAAGATATTAACCAAGGCCCGTCTCCTCCAAGAGTCGGGCCTTCTTGTTTTATATTGGCTCCATTAAATTTTAATCTTATGAAAAATGATAAACGCTCTCTAAAGCAAAAAAGCAAAGATGGCATAATAAAGAAAACGAAAGGGGCCATAAAAATGAAACCCTTTTCAAAAAACGAAGAGCCAAAATGGATTCTAGATTCCAACTCAACTCCAAGTTTTAAAAAGAGAAGAAAAAAAGAAGAAATAAAGAATGCAAATCGTTCATTGAAAAAAGGAGTTCGTCAACAACTGAAAAAAGATTTAAGAAATCAGATTGATAAATTCTTATAGATTGGAAAAAAATTATTCACCTTTGGCCGAATGGTTAAGGCAGCAGACTGTTAATCTGCCGTGGAGAAATCCCAGTTGCAGGTTCGAGCCCTGTGGGGTGAGCAATATAAATTCTGGCGAAGCTTAAGTGGTATACAGCGGAGGTTTGTTAAACCTAGGAGAGTAGGTTCGAGTCCTACCGCCAGAGCAAAAGGGTCAGTAGCTATTAACTGGATAGAGCGAGTGTTTGTTAGACACCTGGTTGTGAGTTCGAATCTTACCTGGCCCGCAAAATTCATCAGTTAGGCCAAGTTTCTTGCAAGAATGGTCGGTTGGTCTTGAAACATTAGACTAGGAAGAAATTGGTTCGAATCCAATCTGATGAGCAAAAAAGAAAACGTTCTTTGAATAAAAATATTATTGATGGCTATAAGTTTTGTTACTTCTATGCCTGTTAAGCACGTGGTCGTTGGTTCGAGTCCAACCCTTCCCTCAAAATATAAAAACGGGAAGGTAGCTCAGTTGGTAGAGCACGTTTATACTGGCTTAATCCCCATCAATAAAATGGTATGTGTGGTCCGAGTATGGTCGAAGGAATCTGCCTGTGAAGCAGAATGAGCGAAAGCGAACAACATGGGTTCAAATCCCATCATATACCCTCTAAGGTCGATTTTGTACTTTTCTTGCCTAAAAAGAAAATAAAAAAAGAAGATTTAGAATCATACCTCAAGTTGGCTGGATGAAAGGTAGAAAATAAATGGTGTTTGTAACTCATCGGGAAGAGTTCTACCCTGTGAAGGTAGATGATAGGGTTCGAGTCCCACTAACACCCAAAAAGCTGATGTAGCACAGTGGGAGTGCACTTCCTTGGTAAGGAAGAGGTCATGGGTTCAATCCCCATCATCAGCTCAAAAGAGTAAAATAATGCCGATGTGGTTCAGTGGCGACAACACCAACCTTGTAAGTTGGAATACAAACATCGGGGGTTCGAGTCCCTCCATCGGCTCTAGAATGTTTTAGGATTTTTTTAAAAATCCAAATGCCGAGATAGCACAACTGGTGGTGCAGGGCTTTTGTAAAGCTCAGGTTAGGGGTTCAAATCCGCTTCTTGGCTCAAATAAAAAATAAAAAAAGTAAAAAAAACAAATTATGAAAATGAAATTTAAATATAAACGTAAGAAACTCTAAGAGGCTTGTACAGAAACTACGAGTCTTGATGAAACACATACATCCCCTCGTAGCAAACTGGCAGTAGGCAAACGGTTTTTACCCGTTCAGGCTTGGTTCGACTCCAAGCGGGGGGACAAATAGAGAGTAAAATTCTCACAATGCGTCCTTAGCAAAATTTGGTTTTGCTCCTGCCTCTTAAGCAGAATAAAAAGTTGGGTTCGATTCCCCTAGGACGCACAAGTGAAATAAAAACGCACCTGTCGCTCAGAGGCCGAGAGCAACTGGCTTTTAACCAGTAGACTAATAATCCATCGGGGGTTCAAATCCCTCCAGGTGCACTAAAAAAATAAGTCTATGGAAAGTAGAAGTAGTGTAAATTTAAATGCAAGAGAAAGAGAATTGATGAATTCTTTTTCTGATAGATACAGAAGAGTGTGGTTACAATATACAAGATTTAATAATGTTTGTATAACTGTATTTCCACTTGGAAACGGAAGTTACGAAATGTATTTCGCAAAGAATGTTCAAGATTGGAGTCTTGAAAATTTAAGAAATATTGTTCTTTCACAAACTGAAAAATAAAATTCCTGCTGAAAAATGCAGGAACATGTTCAGATAAATCTGAACACATAGTCTCATAGCTCAGCCTGGTCTAGAGCATCTGCCTGATACGCAGAGGGTCGCTGGTTCAAATCCAGCTGGGACTACAACTTCATTGAGTACTTAATGCAGAAACTATAGTTCTGCAGGTGGCCTCTGAGAAATCAGAGAAGGCTTTCAGTGCGGACAATATTGTGACGGGACTGGATGGTTTAGGTACCACGCTGATAACGTGGGCATGCAAATGCTAAGTGGGTTCGATTCCCACCGTCACAACAGAATGGACTGCGAGGCTCAATGGAAGAGCGTCATGCGCATGAAGGTTGTCAGTTCGAATCTGATTGCAGTCCCATAAATGTTGATTATTATCCACAAATTAAACTGTTCTGTGGATAATACTCAACAGAAATAAAAAAAAGGGTTATAGCTTAAGGAAAGCTCTGAGTCCCCGTAGAGCCACCACTCAAGCGGGTCACAACACAGAATATGCAGTTCGACTCTGCTTTAATCCACAAAACGGCATGTATCCCCTCAATCTTATACATTGTAGAAAGGGTAATTTGGTAACATATGGGTTCGAGACCCATCTTGCCGACTAGTTTATTTGTAGTTCAAGATAATTTTTTTTATATTTCTTGAACTATTTATAAATAAAAAAATGGAAAAAGAAATATTAAGTTCGTTCATTGAAAAAGGTTTAACTCAAAGACAAATTGGAGATAAATTTAAAATATCACACACTGCTGTTAGATATTGGCTAAAGAAATTTAATCTTAAAACTAAAATTCAATTTAGAAAAAAGTCTAGTATAATAAATGGATGTAAAAAATGTATTGAGTGTAAAAAAAATAAATCAATTGATGAGTTTTATATGCGTACTGATAAAAAAAATTATGCATCTAAATGTAAAAAATGTGCGAATGAATATTACGGAAAAAGAATCAAGGATGTTAAATTAAGAATGATTATATATAAGGGTTGTAAATGTAAAAGATGCGCTCTAAATTTAAAAGATACTCATTATTCTGTATTTGAATTTCATCATAGAGACCCAAAAGAAAAAGATGTTAATTTTGCAAAAATAAAATATCAAAAATGGGATGTGATAGAAAAAGAGATTGATAAATGTGATTTATTGTGTGCTAATTGTCATAGATTGGAGCATGCTAAAATAGAAGGTTGGTAAATTTATTGAAAGCAGTCGAGGTTCAAATCCCTCCACCTGTACAAAAAAATTTTGAATTAAAACTAATTGTTGTATATTTGTTTTAAGAAAAAAAATTTATGAACAGAGCATTTAAATTTGAAAAAGGTTGTCATTAGGTTAATCCCTAAATGATAAACCAATGTCAAAAAACAGAAACAGAGCTAAACTGCAAAAAGCAAAAGACAGTAGAGAGTACACAATAATTGCTAAGCATTATTATCATGATTATTGTTACATCTGCGCCAGAAGAAGTGGTTCTTTTTACATAGATTGTTCTCCTCAGAGCATGCGCTCAAAAGGAATACATGGAAGCGGAAAGCCTATTTACGTTTATAAATACAGAGAGTATAAAACGTGGAAGTATAACAGAAAAACAAAGTGGAAGCAATAGCTTTTATTTGCTCCTGTAGCTCAGTTGGTTAGTAGCACATGACTCATAATCATGGGGTCCCTGGTTCGAACCCAGGCGGGAGCACGGTAAGTATGAGAGATGGTGTGCAGTCGATTGTACATAACGTTGGTGACGTGTTTCGAAGGCGAAAGCTGGCAAGCAGACTGTGGTTCGATTCCACGGCATACTTCAAGAGAGTGAAACTTTTTATTTTTTTTTACGTATTAAGTATTGAGAATTAAAAAATAAATTATATATTTGTATTAAGTAAAAAAAAGAATTAGAAAATTAAAAAAAATTAAGTATTTATAAAAAATGAAAAGAACGATTAATATATTAACATGGTCAGTAATGACACCTGCACAAAGTCTAAAAGATTTTGGTTTATGTGCGTATGGTTCATTATGTGGATTAGAAATATGTTTGAGTTCTTAGATTTGTAAAGTTTACAATATTTTAAAAAGGCTCAGACATAAAATCTGGGCCTTTTTGTATTATGGCCGAATGGTGGAATTGGTAGACACGCAGGACTTAAAATTCTGTGCTTTTACGAGCGTGTGGGTTCGAATCCCACTTCGGCTACGAAGTTGTTTCGAAAGAAACAAACAAGATTTGATTAATTAAAAACTAAAAACTATATTTATGAAAATAGTAGAATTGGAAAAAATGGAAAAAGAAGACAGGATAACATCTAAGTTTCAGAAACTTGGTGGAGAGTCAATTGACAATCTCGGAGAATATATTAGGGCTTATTTAAAGAGGTTTCCTGGAACTACTGTGTATGTAGGTGCCGATGCTGCAGAAAGAGGTAGAAACACTCTTTATGCTACTGTTGTTGCCTTTTATGACGAGTTCAGAAGAGATGGTGTTCACTATATTTTCAGAAAAGAAATGGTTCCTAATGAAAGAAT
>Ga0307377_10008255_pt1 | contig 10594 bp, 11 predicted proteins | sample TR3MG_FD_202535 | JGI IMG/M metagenome (GOLD analysis project Ga0307377, IMG submission 202535) | Soil microbial communities from Risofladan, Vaasa, Finland - TR-3 | ecosystem: Environmental > Terrestrial > Soil > Coastal area > Acid sulfate soil | place: Finland: Risofladan, Vaasa | collected... | reverse complement strand
GTGGTCGCGGCCAAGGGCGAGTTCGAGCCAGCCACGTTTGTGGTGCGCCCGGAGACCGGTGTCCGCGGTCTCACACTCGCTGTTTCCCCGCTGAAAGGCCCCGCCGGGAAGCTGCCCGCCTCGGTCATCGATATCCGCGCCGTCAAGGTCTGGTACCAGGACCCCGGCCTGGGCTACAAGGAGAAAACGCCGCCGAACGGGTACAATCCGGTCCAAGTGATTGGTGTCAAGAACCTCACACCGGAGTTGCTGCTCCACGACGATTCCCTCGTGAAGGTGAACTACGACAAGCAGCTCAACTATCTCAAGGTGAACGGCGTATACGTCGACATCACGGAGAAGGAATCGCCGCGGCAGGATCGCGCTGAAGTCCGCCGCCGGCCGCGAAGGCCAGGTGAAGATCAAGCTGCGCGTGCTGCCGTTTGCCCTTCCCAAGCCCTACTACATCTCCAGCATGTACTACAACACGCCCAACCTCGTGTTCTACAACACGAAGGAGTTACTGCTGCGCCAGTTCGAGAAGGAAATGTGCAACATGCGCGACCACGGCGCGCGCGATGTCATGTTCTCGTTCGATATATTCAGGATGGACCGCGAGGTGTTCGTGGAAGCACTGCGTGTTCGCCAGCGGGTCGGCATCAACAACAAGCAGATCTATTTCGTCGGCTTCTCGCCCGACGAGTTCACGGGCATCCCGCCCCGGCCCGGCAGCCTCGAGCAACTCCGCGGGAAACTCGCCGAATGCATGAAGGTTTTCCGATCGATTGGCGCGGAAGACGTTTACTTCTACGGGCGCGACGAAGCCAGCGGTGACATGGTCAGAGACCAGCGGCCGATCTGGGATGCCATCCACGAAGCCGGCGGCAAGGTGTTCGTGGCCGGCTACTACAGGAAGGGCCAGTTCGATCTCGTCGGCGACATCCTCGACCTGTTCGTCAACTCCGGCTATTCGGTGAAAGAAGAGGCCGCCCGGTGGCACGGCGCCGGCCACAAGATCATCGCCTACGGCAGCCCGCAGGGGGGCGTCGAGGCGCCCGAAACCTACCGCCGCAACTTCGGCCTGCTCATCTGGCAGAACGACTTCGACGGCCACGGCACCTACATCTATCACTGGGGCGCCAACCGCCAGGGCGGCTACAGGCATCTCGTCATCCCCGGCAACTGGAACGATTTCGCTACCGACGTCATCCCGCGTTGGAAGCAGCACAACATGGTCTACCCCACGGCCGACGGCGTAATCGACACACTCCAATGGGAGGGATTCCGCGAGGGCGTCGACGACGTCCGCTACCTCACGCTGCTGCTGGACCTGATGAAGCAGGCGGAGGCATCCGGCGAGTGCGGACGCGGCGTCCGCCGCCCGGACCCGCTCGCGGCCGCCCGGCAATTCCTCGACGAACTGAAGGCTACCGACATCAACGCAACCGACCGCGACCTCGATGAGGTGAGGAGCGAGATGGTGCGGCATATCCTGGCGCTGCGGGATCGCCCATGACAGGGTAGGGGCAGGTCGAATCTTCGTACGACCGTCGTGTCGTCGTTGCCTCCCCCGGGAGCCTGTCCCACCTCGCCTCAGTATCGCCGCACGAGGTCGTCGAACAGCTCCGGACGCCGCTTCTTCAGGGGATAATTGGCGTCGGTGCGGCGCGAGATGAACCGCTCCGGATCCAGATCCGCCACGACCATGTTGATCCCATCGGGATCGGGATCCGGATCGATGCTGGCGATCACATCCGCCCACGGGTCGATGATGCAGGCGTAGTAGCGGTACTTCTTGCCCGGCGAGCCGTTTCCCCCCGACACGATCATGAAGATGCCGTTGTCGAAACAGCGTGCCCGCCAGCACGCCATGTGGAAGTCGTTCAGCCATACCTCCTTGGGGACTCGCTCGGGCGATCCGCCGACGGCAAACGGGCTGATCGAAACCTCCATTCCCTTCAGCGACTGAATCCGCGAGATCTCGGGATACATGTTTTCGTGGCAGATGCTCATGCCCACCTTGCACTTGCCGATGTCAAACACATCGAGTTCGCAGCCGGGCCGGTGAGCACGCCACTCCGAGACCATCAGGTGGGTCTTGCGGTGCTTGCCGATGTAGCCCTGCGGGCCCGCGAGGAAGTGTGTGTTGTAGACCACGCCCGCGTCGGGATCGAGCTCCTCGATTCCAGCGGCAACGGTCACCCCGGACTCCCGTGCGAAGCTGATGATCTGCTGTGCCACCGGCCCATTGGGCACCGGCTCCGCCGCACGATAGCTGCGCTCGTCGAGGCAGTGAATCAGCGAAAGCTCCGAGAAGACGGCAAGCTCCGCACCCTCGGCCTTCGCCGCCTGAATGCCGCGCCAGGCCGACTCGAGATTGCCCTGCTTGTCGTCTCCGCCGGGAAAACGCGGGCTCACCGCGGCCACTCGGATCTTCTGCATTGTGCCAAACTCCTTGCTTCAGTGTCAGGCGTGCACCGACGCCCACGGTTATGGTACCATGAGCCCTTGACCTTCAGGAGGGCCAAGAATAACAACACGGAAATGGCGTGTCAAGCAGGAAACGCCAAGGCAGACGGAGCGGACGGAGTGGACTCAGTGGACTCAAGCGCCTGCCGGTCTTCTGTTGAACGTTGATCTTGCCTGTTGAGCGTTGAAAGTCTGTCTTCCTTCGACGTTCCGCATTCGACTTTCCGCATTCGACGTTCCGCGTTCGTCGTTCGTTTTCCTCTTTTTCACCCAACATTTCCGCATTTCCGCTCCCCGCCCGATGCCTCATTTCCCCTTGCACCCGCCTCCCCCTCCACATAGAATATGGCAGTTCGATCGGTTCGTTCGTTCACGATTTCGGCCGTTCCCATTCTTGACACAGGAATTGACGCGAGACTCACTATGACCAAAATCACCCTCCTCGGCGCCGGCAGCGGCTTCACCCAGCCGCTGTTCACCGACATCCTCAACATCGACGGCCTCGACGCCGGCATCATCGGGCTGGTCGACATCGACGCGAAGCGCCTCCGCGTGAGCGTGAAGCTGATCAACCGCATCCTCGAGCTGATGGGCAAGACGAACACCTGGTCGGTCGACGCATCCACTGACCGCGCGAAGGTGCTGCCCGGCACCGACTACCTCATCAATACCATCGAGGTGTCGGGCGTGCAGTGCGTGCGGTTCGACAATGACATCCCGCTGAAGTATGGGATCGACCAGTGCATCGGGGACACGATCGGCCCCGGCGGAATCATGAAGGCGCTCCGCACGCTGCCGCCGTTCCGCGAAATCCTCAAGGACGCCGAATGCCTCTGCCCCGGCGCCATGATCATGAACTACACCAACCCGATGTCCATCATGACCCTCGGCTCCGTGCGGACCACCCGCATGCCGTTCGTGGGGCTGTGCCACTCGGTGCAGGGATCGTCGTGGCAGCTCGCGAATATCGCGGGCGTGCCCGTGCAGGAGGTTGAATGGAAATGCGGCGGGATCAACCACCTCGCCTGGTTCACCGAATTCAAGCACAAGGGAAAGGACCTCTACCCCGTGCTGCTGAAGGCGATGGAGAAGCCGGAAATCTACGAGAAGGACCCGGTGCGGCTGGACATGATGCGGCACTTCGGCTACTTCGTGACCGAGTCGAGCGGGCACTTCTCGGAGTACGTGCCGTACTACCGCAAGCGGCCGGAGATTCTGAAAAAGTATTGCCGCGACGGCTACCGGGGCGGTTCGAGCTTCTATGCCAACTGCTGGCCCGGCTGGCGCGAAAACGCCGACAAAATCCGCACCGAGATGGCCGCCGGCACGCGCGAGATCAACCTGAAGCGCGGCCACGAATACGCATCCGACATCATCGAGGGGCACATGTTCGACCGCAACAAGATCGTGTACGCGTCGGTGCCGAACACCGGGCTGATCCCGAACCTGCCGCTGACCGGCGTGGTGGAAGTGGCGGTGCTCGTCAACCGCGAGGGCTACACGCCCACGTATTTCGGCAACCTGCCCGAGCAGCTCGCGGCGCTGTGCCGGGCGAACATGACCGTGTTCGAGCTGGTGGTGCAGGGCATCCTGAACGAGGACCGCGAGTCGATTGTGCACGCGATGATGCTGGACCCGCTGAACGCGGCCGTCTGCTGCCCGGGCGACATCCGCGAGATGACCGAGGAGCTGTTCGCCGCCGAGGCGAAGTTCATCCCCAAGTGGTGTGTGAAACCGAGAGTTTCACCGAAGCGCAAGACACCCCGCCGCGCCCTCCCCAAGGTCAAGGTCGGCGTACCGATTGCCGACGGCGCAGCACAGGTGTCGTCGATGGCGGCGAGGAACGTGCAGTAGGGGCAGGTCGAGCGAGTCTTCGAAGCGAGTTGCCTGCCCCTTGGCCTTTCGCCTGTGAACAAGGGGTGTTCCGATGAACTACAACCCCCGCATCCATCACCGGCGTTCCATTCGCCTGCGCGGCTACGACTACTCCCATGCCGGCATGTACTTCGTCACGTTCGTCACGGGCAAACGAAAGTACCTGTTTGGCAGAACTGCCGGCTCGGCACTGGAATTGAACGCTGCCGGGAGTATGGTCTCTGATGCATGGATCTCGGTGTCCTCCCGTTTCCACGGGGTTATCATCGACTGTTTCGTGATCATGCCAAACCACGCGCACGGGGTCATTGTCCTGACCCGCGGACCGGTCGGCTTCGCCATGGCACCTGTTGGCTACAACGATGCCGACAACGATGGTGAAGAAGGAAAACGGACTGCTCTCGGGGATGTCGTCTACCACCTGAAGTCCTTCACGATCGACAGGTATCGAGAGGGCGTAAAGGATCTGCAATGGGAACGGTACGCGGGGCGAGTCTGGCAAAAGAACTATTACGAAAGGATCATCCGGGATAGTGAGGAATTGGTCAGAATAAGAAACTACGTCAAGCAGAATCCGGAGAACTGGATACTGGATCGTGAGAATCCTGAGCGTGTGGGGGATGATCCGTTTGATGTCTGGTTGGATTCAGTTGGGGGCATGCAGATAGCGACGTCGAAGACTTGACGCAGAAAGAGGGGCAGGCAACTCGCACCGGGCCGAAGACGGCTCGGTGCTCGACCTGCCCCTACATACGTATCCCCGTGTGTTGACACTATGAAAATCGCGGTCCTCTCCGATACCCACATCGCCCAGGGCAGCCCGCTGCCCGAGCGACGCAGCGATATTGCGCAGGTGCTGCTGCTGCGGGCGGTGCATCGGCTGAACCGGCTGATCAAACCCGACATGACGGTCGTGCTCGGTGACGTTATCGACGACGCCACCGCGCCCGATGCCCCGGACCTCCTCCGCCAGGCGAAGGAGACGCTTGCGCTCCTCACGATGCCCGTCATCGTCATCCCCGGCAACCACGACGGCGACGTGGCCGCGTTCTACGACATCTTCGATAGGCCGCCGGAATTCGTTGATGTTAAGGGCGTGCGCCTCGCGTGGTTCACCGACGTGCAGGAGCCCGGCTGGAACGCCACCCGCACCGACGCCGATATGCAGCGAATGGCGCGGTCGCGAGCCGGCTGGTCCGGCCCCATCGTGGTGCTCCAGCACGTGCCAATCTTCCTGCCGGGCGCGTGCGATTGCCCCTTCAACTACACCAACGCCGACGAGGTGATCGCCGGCATGCGCCGGGCCGGTATCTCCCTCGCGATCAGCGGGCACTACCATGCGGGCATCGACATCGTCCGCGCCGACGGCCTGACGACCGTGATCGCGCCGGCTCTGTGCGAGTCGTCGTTTTCCTTCCTCGAGGTGGACGTCGACTACAGGGGTGGGTCCCCGTGCACGCCCATCGTCGAAGTCCGCCGCCATCACCTGCGAATGCCCGAGGAACTCGGCCTGATCGATTGCCACGCGCACACGCAATTCGCCTACTGCTGTGAAAACATGGAGATCCGCCGCGCGATGGCACTCGCGAGGGATTTCGGGCTCGCCGGCATCCGCTTCACCGAACATTCTGGCCAGCTCTATTTCGAGGAGAAAACGTACTGGCGGGCGGAGTTCATGCAAAACGGCCTGGCGTACCCGCACGGGCGGCAGATGCGGTTCGACCAGTACCTGCAGGCCGCGAAGGATGCGGACGTGCCCGCCGGGTGCATCGGCACGGAGGCCGAATGCGATTTCCACGGCCGGCCGGTACTGCGGCCTGCACGTGCTGCCGGAGCTGATGAAGCCGCAGCGCGACCCGGCGAAAGTGGCAGACGAGTTCATGGCGGCGACCGATCGCTTCGTGCGGTCTGGCATCGAGGTGCTGGCACATCCGTTCCGCATCTTCCGCCGCAACAAGCTGGAGGCGCCGGCGGGGCTGTTCGAGCCGGTGGTGCGGCTGCTGAAGGAGAACGGCGTGGCGGCCGAGATCAACTACCACACGAACGATCCGTCGCCCGAGTTCGCGCGGCTGTGCATCGACATGGGCGTGAAGCTCACCTTCGGCGGCGACGCCCACAACCTGTACGAGATCGGCGAGTTTGCCCCGCACCTGGATTTGCTGCGACGGGCAGGGTATGATGGGGACGCGCGGGAAGTGCTGGCGGCAAGAGGCATGCGGCGCTCAACATGACACGGAGAACATGGAAAGCAGGAAGCCATGTCCACCCAACCCACTGCAGGATGGTTCGAATGCTCGGGGATTTCCGGCGTCTCGCTGGCGGCCGGCTCGGTCGCGATGGGCATCCGCCTGGCATATCCGCAGATGGCGCTGGGGCTGTTCGATGGCAAGGACGTGCTGCTATCGCTGGACGAATGCCTGGCGGCGCCGGATCAGTCGTACGCGCGGGCTGAAAGGGCGTTGTTCCATGGAAAACGTACCCACGGATGCATGGAACCTCGCCCCTTCAGGGCTCAAGATGAACTCATCATCGTATTTGCGAGATCGTGTACTAAGAACGGGGAGACACAGTGGACGCTGCGAAGCACGAACACAATGGCCACGACGTGAGGCTCTCACCGTACGACTGCGGCCACGATGCCATCTTCTGCATGACCTGTGACCTTTGGCTGGAGCCAAAATGCAGCGACCCCGACTGTGAGTTCTGCGCGAACAGGCCTGAGAAGCCATCGATGATGCCGAAGGGCCTTCTGGATGCTTCCAAGTCCGCCGATTGGTGATGGTACCCGGCTGAGGCAATTTCGCCAAGGAGAAATCTATGGCAAAGCACAAGGACCCCAACCTCCCGCCCGAGGCGCTCAATGATCCGTTCGGCCCGCCGGATCCGCCCCGGCTCGTCCGCTGCCTCCACTGCGACCAGACCTACATGAGCTCGCTGATGCACTGGCGCGACGGCCTCTGGGCGTGCGGAATTGACGGATGCGGCGGAGTCGGCTATCACATCGACATCTTCGACGCCGACGATCCCTTCTGGATCAAGCATCCGCAAGGCGACCCGACGCCGCACGAAGGCCATGATGTCCGATACGCCCTCTACCAATACGACGGGGGTGGCTTCGAGACGCTATTCTGCAAGTCGTGCGACGAATGGATCGATCCGAAGTGCGGTGACCCCAAGTGCGGGTTCTGCAGCAACCGGCCCGAGAAGCCATCGATGATGTCCAAGGAGGACATGGAGAACTCGATGCCCTACATGATGTCTGATGATGACGATATCGAAACTGCGACCGAGTGAGGAGCGCTCGACATGAATTTCGCGCTGAACGTGTCCCAGTATCTGTTTGACGATTCGCTGATCGACTCCGGCACCGGCGCCGGCTGCCTCCCGAAAATACGCGTCGTCCGCCGATGGCTGCCGTGCTCGGTTCTCCCCAACCCCGTGCTGCGCCCGGAAAGGCCGTGGGAAGGCCGGGCCGTGTTTCTGTATGGCTCCGTGATCGCCGACCCCGCCGGGGGGTACAGGATGTACTACGCCGGCTTCGCCCCCGGCAAGGGCCATTCGTTCGCGATGCTCGCCACCAGCCGCGACGGCTTCCGCTGGGAACGCCCCGAGTTGGGAATCGTCCCGTTCGACGGCAGCGCCGCCAACAACATTGTCTTCGCCGCACAGCCCGGGTACGGGTTCGACTCGCCGTGCATCATCCATGATCCCGCCGACTCGACCTGGCCGTGGAAGATGGCCTGCTTCCAGCACAACCTGGCCGATGCGATGTGGGAGGACAGCTTCGGCATGTACACCTTCCGCAGTGCCGACGGCCTCCATTGGGAGCAGCTTCCCGGCAAGGACGGCCGAATGGGCGCGCCGTCGGTCCGCATGGGCGACCGCAGTTGCTTCTACCGCGACGCCCGCTCCGGGAAGTACGTCTATCTGTCGCGTCAGCCCGAGTTCTTCGAGAAGGTCGGCGTGCGCCACGTCGCCCGGACCGACAGCGACGACTTCGTCAACTGGTCCGCGCCCGAGCTGATCCTTGCCCCCGACCTCGACGACGAGCCGGACGTCCAGTTCTACGGCATGCCCGTCTTCCAGCGCTACGGCTGGTACTTCGGCCTGCTCGAATACTGGCACGACGAGCAGGACGTGATCGAAGTGCATCTCGCGATCAGCCGCGACGGCACGCGCTGGCGGCGCCCGCTCCCACGCAAGCCGTTCATCCCCGCCGTTTACCCGTGGAACCGCGCGTGGAACACCTGCTCCAACACCGCCCCGATCATCGTCAACGAGCAGATGCTGTTCCATTTCGGCGGCCGCTGGCAGGCCCACGGGTGGGACACCGCCCGGATGGACGGCTCGATCGGGATCGCGTCGCTGCCGCTGGACCGGTTCTGCGCCATCGAAGGCGGCGCCGGCGGGCAGTTCACAACCCTCCCCATCAGGTGGCCCGGCGGCGATCTCGTTGTCAATGCCGACACCCGCGAATCATTCGATTCCCATCCCGCGCACTGCAACGGCGAGCTCGCCGTGGAAGCCCTCGATGAGTTCGGCAGCCCGATGACCGACCGGGCCGGCGAGAGGAAAGCAATCTTCCACGGCAACACTCACTGTCGCGGCGGCGTATATCCCGGGCGGGTGCTCTGGCCCGATAGCCGCAGCCTCGCCGATCTCCGCGGCAAGACCATCCGCCTCCGCTTCCACCTCCGTCACGCACGGCTGTTCACGATCATGGCGGAAGAGGCGGGAGGCGGTGAGGGGTGATTGTTCAACGAGTTCATTCCGCAAGTTTCTTCAGAGCCCGACCGTACCTTCGATTCGTTCGATTGAGGGCCTTCTCGAAGCGCCGGACACGGCGACGATCTGCAACTTTCCGGACCGTCAGCGCCTCGCCGTCAGTGGTTATCTCCAGCGGCTGGTTCGGATCGATCTGCAAAAGCTCAAGGATCGCCTTGTCGATCACAAGCGCATAGCTGTTGCCGTGCTTGGTCAACGTCTTGATCATGTTGCGGTCTCCTTTCTCCACATGATAACACAACGTGTGTACATTATATCACCATTCTGCTGAACGCGCAAGCGGATTTTGCCGCCGGCCGCCATTTTCAGCTTTTTCACCTTGAACTCTTCGCCCGCGCTGGTATAATTCTCCTGGTATTGCAGGTGTCTGCACGACTGTCGCGCCCCGTGCGGGCGCGTGGATCGAAACATGAAAGGAAACGATTCGTGGCCAACAAGAAGGTCAATGTCGGCATCATCGGCGCCGGCGGGATCGCCACCAACGCGCACCTCCCCGGCTACGCCAAGCTCCCCGACGTGCAACTGCTCGCCGTGTGCGACGTCGATGAAGCACGTGCCAAGAAGCTCGCCGAGCAGTACAACATCCCCCACGTTTTCACCGACTACAAGAAGCTGTGCGCGATGGACGAGCTGCACGCCGTGAGCGTGTGCACGCCCAACTACCTCCACAAGGACCCCGCCATCCTCGCGCTGCGCAACGGCAAGCACGTGCTGTGCGAGAAGCCCCTGGCGATGAACGCCCGCGAAGGCGAAGCCATGGTGAAAGCAGCCAGGGAGAGCGGCAGCAAGCTGCAGGTCGGCTTCAACCTCCGCTTCGACGCCAATGCCGTCGCCATCAAGAAGCTGATCGACGCCGGCGCACTCGGCGAGGTCTACTACGCGCGCGCGCAGGCACTGCGTCGCCGCGGCATCCCCAACTGGGGCGTCTTCGGCCAGAAGCACCTCCAGGGCGGCGGCCCCCTCATCGACATCGGCGTCCACATCCTCGACCTCACCCTCCACATGATGGGATTCCCCAAGCCCGTCAGCGTCAGCGGGGCAGCCGTAACGAAGTTCGGCGACAAGCCCAACGTCTTCGGCTCCTGGGGCCAGTGGGACTACAAGACCTTCACGGTCGAAGACTTCGCCTCCGGCTACGTCCGTTTCGAAAACGGCGCCACGCTCGCCATCGAATCATCCTTCTGCGCCAACATCGAGAAGGACGGCTTCGACTTCCGCATCCTGGGCGACAAGGGCGGCGCGCAATACAGCCCCCCGATGGTTTTCAGCGAGCAGAACATGACCCTGCTCAACATCAGCCCCGTCGGCATGCGGACCGTCCAGAGCCACCACGAAGAAGTGGCCGCGTTCATCAAGGCCATCCAGACCGATACCCCGGTCCCCGTCCCCGGCGAGCAGGCGCTCGTCGTCACGAAGATCATCGACGGCATCTACAAGTCGTCGCAGCTCGGCAAAGAAGTAAAGATATAGCCGAAGAAAGAGGAAG
>Ga0307377_10008253_pt1 | contig 10595 bp, 12 predicted proteins | sample TR3MG_FD_202535 | JGI IMG/M metagenome (GOLD analysis project Ga0307377, IMG submission 202535) | Soil microbial communities from Risofladan, Vaasa, Finland - TR-3 | ecosystem: Environmental > Terrestrial > Soil > Coastal area > Acid sulfate soil | place: Finland: Risofladan, Vaasa | collected... | reverse complement strand
TTTTCTATTGACTGTGCTTCAAGTGATGCATTAAGTTGTCTTTCAGACATATCTCTCTGCCATATCATTTGATTCATTGTGTTAACGAAGGTTGCTCTCTGCACCTCATTTTGGAATGTCATCTGCCTTGTATCTCTCTGGTATACAAGTTCCTCTCTTTTTAATCTCTCAAAAGTAGTAGATTGGCGCAATCCTTTTTCTTTTTCAAGTCCTGCACGAAGGTCAAGCACATCTCTCTCGTAGTCAGCCTCCCTTGTAGAAATATTCTCAAGTCTTTCATTTAAGGCTTTCTGAAGTCCCCCTCTTTCAGCGATCCCGGCAGTCTCAAGCCTTGATATTCCTCTACCATAAGAGCCAGAGCGAAGCATACCAAGTTGATTTAATTTTTGAGCCCAGCCTCCTATGGCATTTGCAACTGTAGCAGCTACATCTCTCATTGACTTCTCATATACGGGTACTGCCTCTTCCCTTTCTTCAGTGGCTACTCTCTTACTCTCAATTAAATTTTGCCCAAGCTGCCTGAATGCAGGAGCAAACTCAAGTTCTGCAAGCATACCAGATTCACTTTCAAGTCTGGCTATGTCTGCACTTGATAATCCCTTTGCCAAGTCAGGCATTTGGGGATATCCCATCAAACTAAATTGTGCTCCACCTGCAACCTGCTTTGTTACCTGCCCTGTAACCTGTGGTGGTTGTGTAACCTGTCCTGTAATTGCTTCTGTAATTCCACCTGTAACTGGTTTATAGACAGGAGTAGGAATGCCAGGAGTTACTCCATACTGAACTGTTTTATATGGAGTAGTTTCATAACCTTGTTTAGTAAGATATTCTTTTAGCAATTGTTCATTTGTTTTTTTTGGTGTTGGAGCAGGTTTATAGTAAGTAGAACCACCACCAGCTCCATATACCGCTCCTGTCTCGTCATTTACCAATTTGTTCCATAGATTTTTAAAATACTGTTTTATATTCATTTTCACCTCCTCGTTTTGTAAATAAAAAAGAGCCAATTTCTTGACTCTTAATTGATATTAAATTTTTTTATTTGTTAACTTACATTGCTAAACAAGAACCCAAAAATGCTAATGCTGCTAAACAACTAAAAATTATCGCTGTAATTTTAGCCCATCTTTTTTTAGATTTCGCATATATAGACCAAAAAACTATAAATAACCATTTAAAAGGATTGGTAATAATATCCAAAAAAAATCCAATAATATCGGCTGGTGTCATATCATTCCTCCCTTTTTTTATTTTCAAATTATCTATTGCTTCTAATTATAGCATATTTGTTCAGAATTATTTTTCTTTAGTTTCTTTTCGTATTTTCTATGTTCTATATCGTTTTCAAATAAAATTAAATTTTCTATTCTATTATCTGATTTATTTTCGATACTACCTATAGGATATTTTGTTCCTTTATGGTGTACTACTTCTTTGGGTTTTAAAATTCTACCAAGATATTCTTCCATAATAAGTCTATGTTCTAATACATAACCTCTGCAATTAGAGTAAGGATGCTCTGGTTTGTAAGCGTAAATATAACCTTTATTGGTTTTTATTCTTCCACCTTTCCAATTACGATTTTTAATACCTTTAAATTCTTTATTAGCTTTACTTATTTTAAACTTAGTTTCTTCTGAAAGTTTCCGCCCTTTAAGAGTTTTGCTAATCTTTAGTCTTACTTTGATAGAAATTATCTTTCCTTTATTTGCAACTCCAATTTTTCTTCTAGTTTCTTCTGAAACTTTATGCCCTTTATTAGCTTTACTTATTTTTCTTTTATGTTCTTTGGGAAGAGTTTTACCTTTATGTGCTTTACTTATTTTTAGCAAGGTTTCTTCAGAAAATATATTTTTCTTCCCTTTATTCCAAGGTTCTCTACCTATCAGAGCTTTGCTGATTTTTTCTTTGGTTTTTTCTGAACGTGGTCTACCTATTTTTGATAAACCTATTTTTAATTTTGTTTCTTCTGATAATTTCCGACGATGATTTTTACTTGTCATTTTTATTTCAGAAGCTTAATAGTTCCTTTTTAATTTCTTCCGTGTTTTCCAGTAAGAAAGAAATTATTTTCTGTACCCTAATATCCATTAGGGCGTTAAATTCAGCTTCCAGTTCAAACAATAATTCTTTCTTTTCCGTGGGTATTACTTCTTCGAGTTCTTTAAATACTCTGTCGAAATTACCTGCTTCTTCTTTTCCGTTACTACAGCTTTTTTCCCATATAAATTCTTCTATTTGCCCTCTTATTAGATTTTTAGTTTCTTCCAATTGAGAGTAGAACTCTGATTTTGGAATTACATTAGTGATTCTCATTTTTGTCCTTTCATTTTTGTTTTATGTTATAATATTTCCAGACAACTATTCTCATAGTTGTCCTTTCGTACCCCGTAGTTTCGGCTACGGGGTTTTATTTATTATTATTTATTTCAAGGAACTCTTTTAGATTTTTTTCTGAAACATACCATTTGCCACCGAATTTTTTACCTTTTAATTTTCCTGTTCTAAAATAACCTGATATAGTTTTTGAAGTAGTCCCAAAAATTTTTACTAAATCTTTAATGGAATATAAAATTGTATCTCCAATTTTTGTTGACATATTAAATTAATTTTTACATTTTCTTATTAACTTATGTACTATTATATAACTTAATTTCTATTTGTCAATAGTTATTTACCTTGAACGCAAAAGCGTCCCCTCTATCTCGAACGCTTTAAATTTGAATTCTGAAGAGGCGGATAAATTTTCTATGAGGAATTCCATGAATTCTCCATCTGTATTTATGTAGATATTTTTCTGGATATTCTTTATGGTGTTTGAATATTCTATATTTGAGCACCAGTTTCCTGTACCCCACGTACCCTGCCCCCAGAGTACTGGAGCACTTGGGACTTTAGTAATACCACTCACTGGCTCATTTACAACGAGGGATAATTCCCCATCTTTTGAGACATATATTCTCACCCGGAAAAAGAAATCTTCTGACCCCTCGGCCAGTATTCTTAGGAGTTTCCAAGTTTTACAATTAAACGGATTTCCTACATCAAACCTTCTACTTTGAAGTAGTGGATTTATCGGAGCGCCTCCATCAGAAGTGCCTTCTAAAAACTGATATATTCTGGGACTTGAAGCTCCTCCCATTATTGGTATTTCCTGACCGGAGGAATCAAACCACATTCCAAGCGAAGCTCCCTTTATAGGCATAGCTGTAACCCAGGGTTTAGTTCCTAATTTATTCTCCCAGATAAGAACAGTATCCAATTCGCTTGAAGTTGAACTAGCTACAAAAAGAAAATATCTCCTGTTGTTATATATTCCAAATGAATAAGGCAATAAGTCTGGATTTAATCCTCTCTGCATAGTTTCATCAATTCTATCAGAAATCGGTATAGGCTCTAAAGTTTCAGTTGCGGCAAGAAGCACTCTTGAGAGAAGATATATTCTTTTATCGCTTGCAAGAAATATCAGGTCCCCACCGGCTCGGTCAATTGAGAAGGGAGCAAGGCAACCTATATTCTCATTGATTCTTCTTAGCGATAGAGGGTCTGACTCATACGGATAAGGAGAAGTACCGCTATAGCCTGCAATTGACCTTTCTTTAAAGACAACAAATATATCGGGATTTATTGTATAATCGAGTCCGGTAATTTTCTGTCCATTATCGGGAAGCACATCAAAATTGCTTTCTTCTTCCACAATATCGGGAGTTCCTAACGGAGAATAATCAACTCTCCAGGGATAATCCTTTGAAACGTAAAGCATATAATTTTTGTAAAGACGAAGGAGTTTTGATATTGGGGGTGCATTATTATCTACCGGAGCTTCTATACCAAGAGCACCATCACTTAAATTGTCATCATAATTAGCTGTAGGCTTATCTATTGTCATAAGAAGCAGTCTTGGCGTGCCTTCTTTTATAGTTCTGTAGATTTTTGCCCCTGTAGCTCCTGAAGGATAAGCCTCTCCCAGGGTAACGAGAACTTTATTTGAAGCAGTTAAAAGCACATCTGAGACAGGACTTTCAGAAGATTCTCCCCAAGGATAGGTAAAAGTATAGCTCCACTTGTAATTCCCGGTAAGTCCGCCCACACCATTTAAAGCTCTTGCAGGTTTTACTGTTGGCTTGGGACAACCTGCATCCCTGACGCTGTAATCGCTCATTACTACCTGGACATTATCTGCATCATTTACGCAGTAGAGCATATCGTTAAAGACTTCAAAATCAAAATATTTATTTGGAGTTAGTCCGCTTTTTAAGGTTGAAAGAGAAGTGCCTACAAGCCTTTTTAGGTACTCCCCGGTTGATACTATTAAATCTTTTGTCCCTGCTTTCTGCGTAAGAATACCAAAACTTTTTATAGGATCTGTCCCACTATCAGAGTTAAGCGGAGTGCAACCTTTGCGTAGCATTAGATTTGCTACAATATCGTAGACATAATCCCTTATCCTTTTAAATTCATTTTTTCTTATCTTTAGTGGGTCTATAGAGTCATTCTGTCCGCCGCCAAGGTCTATAAGTTTATATATAAATTTATCTAAAACATTTACAGCCATTTATCCCCTTATATTTGAAATCCTAAATCTTTTGGTAATATTAATTTTACATAAAGAATGGTAAAGCATTCCCACCCCTAATATAAGCTGAGGTCGGGGGTGTGAAATTACCTGTCCATCTTGCTATGCCTTTTGATATTCTGATTTCGTCAAGCCAACCATTTATATAATAAGATGAAGCTTGATCATTTTTACCAATTACAAAGACTGCCGCTAAATCATTTATTGTAATTGACGTGGAAACTGTTCCAAGGCTTGCTCCATTAATATATATATCCCAATTGTTACCATTTCTTACAATTGCCACGTGATACCAAGTATTGACTGATGGAGTCCAACTTTTATTATAGATTGTTGTACCTATTCCAGCTGTAAGATGATAAACAACAATAATGTTAGCTTCCCAATAACAATAGAAACGGTCATTTATGCTTGTTCCCTGTCCAAAAAAAACACACATTTGAACAGACGCACCCGCAAATCTTACCCAAAAATCAATAGTAAGATTACCTGTCCCAAATGCCCAATCTGTACTATCAACAACAGTCAGATAATCACCGCTTCCATCAAATAATCCTGAAGCCCCACCAAATTTAGATTGTGCTGTATCTATTTGTGCATTACCAACCGCTGTAACAGCTTTGCCCATTGCACTATCTATAAAAGTAGTAGAAGCATCAGCACCATTACAATGTAGCAATAATTTTGTATATTGGTCAATTCCTGCCATAATTTCTCCTTATATTCCATCAATAACCATTACTAAATCCCACTTTGTATCTGTACTATTATAAACAAAACCTACATATAAAGTTTTAGATAATACAGTTGTTGTAGGTAATGCAATATCTACTCCTGCTCTATAAATAGCGTTCCAAGATAATGCTCTTGCAGTACCATTATCTTTAATTCTTATAAGCAAAGTCTGTCCATTTTGGGGTGTTCCTGTAGGTGCTGCAAATACTGCCGCTTCTGCTAAAGCTGTAACTGTATAAATATCGGTAATGTCTCCATTTGGTGTAGGTGTTGCACTTGAGGCAATAGATACTACCCTTTTTGTAATTCTCTTATTTGTCAAGAATTGATTTTCTATATATGGAGTAGCATTTGCTCCTTGTTCTAGTTTAGGGTGGGATACTATTACTATATCGCCATCATTTACAGCTACTAATTGTATATATAAATTATCTGCATCAGCATCGGTGGTGAATGTGTAAGTTTTCCTTATAGCTGTAGTTGAATTTAAAGTATCATCGTTGACGTGGGCTGTACCTCCTACTGCTCCATTGTAGCTTTTGATTAGAATATTAACAAAATCCCCCGCAGTAACTTTATAATCTACACTAAAAGTATATTTTGTAGATGGTAGGACTTTTAACCGATTACTAGTACCTCCTACCAGTCTTATTCCTTCATAAGATTCACCAGTACAGGTTATTGTAATCTGATTTCCGCCTCTTGCTGGAAATAATGTATCTGCTGCAATCGCCAATGTTGGTGTTAGTAATAAAGTCCAAAAATCAGGCAAGTTATCATAATCGCAATCAGTAAAGGCGTGATTTGGAATTAGGTTTTTACCATAATTTGCAAAATTAAAAGCACCAGTTATTCCAAGTGCAGTTTGGGTAGCTATAAGTTCATCATTTAGATTATTTATGAAGTGTGCTTCTGGTCCAAACTTGACCTCTCCCCCAGCAAGAGTTTTCAAGTGTACTGCTTTAGTAGTTCCATCTGCTCCTCTTATTAGTCCAGGTCCAAACTTTATAGAAGTTCTTGTCGGATAGAAAATAATTTCATTTTCAATATGGAATGACCCATCGGCAGGAGTTCCTTCAGGTATAGATTGCATAAGAATTTCATCAGCGTTCTCACCAACATCATCATCTAGGTTAAGGGACAGATTGTTCATCGCAGTTTTTAGTTGTGTCGTTACTTTTTCAGGATATTCAGCAGGCATTATCTAACCCTCCTTCCCATTCTTGAATAATATTCTCTTTCAAGTTGCGCCATATTTAATTTATCTTTTACTTTTTCATTAAAGTCATCTACTACCCAATTGTTTAGCTTGGCTTCATATTCAGCCTTTAACTCTCTTGCTCCGTTGTAATCCCTTTCTTTACTTTTTATTCTTGACTGGGCAAACAATATAAGAAGATTCTCTTTATCGGCAGGCAAAAGATGTGGATCGTCATCGTCAACCAATCTTTCCGGAATCTGGTAGAATGAAAAATAGCCGGTATAGTCCTTGTCCGGCGGAGGCTCAATTATTAGTTTTTTAGCCCATTGGTAGGCAATTTTTGGCGGTCCTGAAGTGGTATGAGATCTTTTATAATACGTGTCTGCATATTTCACATAATCAAAATGTTTCTTATCCTGAAAATCAAGAGGGCCATTCTCTTCTGTAAAAACATTGTATACTTTGCGGCAGTATTCAGAAATATCGTATACTGTAATCCCTGTTTTTATTGCAAGTTCTTCTGTTTCCTCAAAGCAGGAAAGGTCTCTTGAGGAAATATCCATATATCCTTCATTAATAAATTCCTTTATGGCATCAGAGAATCCCTTACTTGTTATAGGTTCAAATCCACCTAGAATTACTGCTGCTATCAGCTCTCCAAAATTCATTTTCTACCTCTTATTTCTTTTTTTTAAATTTAGGCTTTATTGGTTCTCCTTCCGTAATTACTTCAGGGGCTTGAGGTAAATTCAGCCTTTCTTTTATTAAGCCCATATCTTCTTCTACAATTTCAAATACGCTTGTATTGAATCTATTGTGGCCTCTTATAAAATCTATCTCCTTTTTGTCTTCTGTAGTAAATATTCCACCTACAAATTGGATAGATTTACCCATAGTGGCTACAATTCTGCCATTGACAATAGACTTACTCGCTGGCTTCACGACTAGCCTCAAACTTCCGTGTGGTGAAACAAATTTAACCATTATTCCTCCTAAAAAATATTTTGGGAGCATTTCAGCTCCCATTTTTTAATAATCAGGGTTATTAAAGTTTGTCTGCTTTCCAACTATAGTTAGATATCCAGCGCAGGCAGTACCTATCGCTCTTACAAGAAGAATATCATCCCTGTAGCTGTCCAGTTGCATACCAGTCAGTACCTGCTCTGTAGCTGTTGCTCCTCCAGCTCTCTCATATACTTTTTTTTCTGTTTTATTTACCCTGTTTATGGAATAAATCTGTATGAGAGTGTCTGCACTAGCATTAGTAATTTTTGAGATTATTGATAGGATAGTATTAATCCAAAGTGCATTATCAAATTCAATGCCCTTGAATATACTTCTATCAATTGCTAGAGAGAGATTCAGGATAGCTGAAGTATCTTTATAAAGTTTCAGTCCTCCTGTTACCTTTGCCTGGGTAGCTCCCATTGTAAGTAGCTTACCTACCGTAGAAGGATCTGCTCTCAAGCAATCCACAAGAACAGCTTTCCAGTTTGGACTGGCATTAATCATATCTACAACTTCTCCCATAGTATCAGAGTTAGTTTCAGATACGTCAATAACACCAGGATCGCTAGGATTTCCAGAGTCAATGGTTGTATCTACAACTTCACTAGCCAGAACTCCATGCTTGAAAGTAATATCGCCTGTAGTAACTGCAACTGTTACAGTTCCAGAAGCCTGAACACCTATATATTTAACCAAGATACCGACATCCTGGTCATCGGCAGCGTACCTTCCCCTATAGTTTGATAGCAAAGCCGCTATCTGTGCTTGTTCTAAATTCATAATTCCTCCTTTTTTCTAAGAATTAATTAACCGTTAACGCCTGTAAGTATTGCGTGTTTCTTTTCCTGTCTTATCTCAAGCCCAACCTCAGACTTGTACTGGTCTTTGAAGCCATCTACATCATTAGCCTGGATATTCAATTCAAGTTTTGTATTTCTTCCGCTCATATAGCGGTAGTCAATTTCTTCCATATCCAGAACTGCCATATAGCCTCCGTAGATAACTCCTTCAAACAGCTTGTTCATTACGAGGTTCAATATACCGTGTATTGATATATACTTGCTTACAGCAACACCATAGGTCTTTTCGCCGGGAACTGTCTCAAGTCTTCCAGCAGCCCACAGGTTTATTACTGAAGCTAAAAGAGGTGAGCAGAATCCCCACTTTGTAGAAGAGCCATATTTAAAGGCTTTCATAAGGAAATTCTCAAACTCAACTTCTGTCAACAGTCCGCCTGCGTCTTCAACATTTGTTTTTACGAACTCAAGCACTCCACCGGTAAATCTTTTCCTATGTGTACCTGCGTCAGAGTAACCTCGCTCCCCAAACCAGAATTGTCTCTCAATATCAATAAGATGCTCAATTCCTTTCTTATTTCTGAGATTGTTTCTGTCCTTACCACCATGTAGTTTGGAGGCATCCTCCGTTCCTGTTATATCAAATGGCGTTTTGATAATCTGTGTGAAATTATACTTGTCAACATCAAGAGTTGATTTTGCGGCTGGCGAAGCTGCTCCCTCTTCTTCAGCAGAAGCCAGTTTCATAAGCGGTTCATCATTAACTATAGCAGCAGCAGAAGTTGAACCCACTCCTCTCGCTACAAGGTTGAGAGTATTATCTGCGGCAACTGTTTTTGTTCTTACAAGGAATACTTCTCCAGTTCTGGGAACTTTCCATAAGTCTCCAACTCTGAAGTAAGCACCATTGTCTACAACAAATGATGTATCTCCAGCAGCATACCCAGCAGGTAAATTTATAGCATCCCAATAAGGCATTATATCGCCTTCCATCCAGTCGTATCTTGGATTAACTGTCTCTCTCTTAGCGAGCTTTGAACTAAGCACAGTAAGAGGAGCAGCGTTTGGATTAAGCAGATATATCTTATCGGATATGTCGATGACTCTTTTAATTTGAAGTATATCTTCAGTGGACCTTTGTCCTTCTATAATATCCATTACTTCCTCCTTAATAATTAACTTTTTATATTAGAGTTCTGCCACCAGCATTTATTATTGCATCTATGAGCTTGTCATCTTCAGTAGAGGTTTTGCCAGCTTCCCGGCCTTGCTCTCCTTCAGAAAACTTGCCCATTTTTTCTTGGATATTCTTGTAAGCCTCATCAATTCCAGATTTTTTAGATTTAGCTGATATATCGCTTACAGAGAATCCTACTGCCGCAAGATAAAGCAGATGCAGAGTTTCTCTTGTTGGCGGCATATTCTTGTTTCCACGGAATATTGCTGTCATCTTTCCTTCAAGCTCTTCGCTCATATATGGGTAATTCTTTTTGTCTTGCCTCATATCTGAGAGAGCCTGGTCAAGTGTCGCTTTCTCAAGTCCTTTTTTGAGTGGAGTTAATTCAGTTCCCAGCATATCTTTTATTATTTTTGTCATCTCGTCGGGTTCTGTTTCCAGGAGCTCTTTGAGCTTCTCCTTTCCCAGCCCTTCTTCTTTAGGAGGTTTTCCCTTCTCGGATTTTTCAAGTCCAGTAAGGTAATCATAGATATACTGACCGTATTCCCTCAATTCCTTGTTATCGGCAATCAATTTTCCGCTTTGAGATTCTAGCTCTGTATAAGACTTTGCGGCAGCATCGTAGTCTTTCCAGCCTTTTTTCTTAGCTAGACCCTCATAGCCTTCTCCTGTTTCCACAGGGGGCACTTCTTTTACCTTCTCCTCAGTTGTAGGTTCTTCAATTCTTAAACCTTCATCTTCGGGGGTAATTTCTTTTCCTACTACCATTGCACTCACTCCTTCTCCCTTTCGGGGGGATTATATGTTTTGCTTATATAAAAAAAGCACCTCATAAGAAGTGCTTAATTTTTTATTTAATTTTCAATTAATTTTTATTCTAAATTATCTATATGTTTTTCTTTTTATCTAAAACAGACTTTGTCTTGTCTGCATAGCTCACTTTTGTCTTTATAAAACTTTCTATAGTCTCTATGAATTTTAATACTTCATTTAAAACTTTTATTTCTTCAATAGTCTTGCAATTTCTCCAGTTATTTTTAATTGTTTCCTTGTTTTCATCGAGCCAGTTGGCAAAAACTTTCCAGCCGGTATTATGAAGCA
>Ga0307377_10008252_pt1 | contig 10595 bp, 14 predicted proteins | sample TR3MG_FD_202535 | JGI IMG/M metagenome (GOLD analysis project Ga0307377, IMG submission 202535) | Soil microbial communities from Risofladan, Vaasa, Finland - TR-3 | ecosystem: Environmental > Terrestrial > Soil > Coastal area > Acid sulfate soil | place: Finland: Risofladan, Vaasa | collected... | reverse complement strand
AAAAAAATCTTAAAATAGAACCAACAATTTGGACAAAAGAAATAGCTATGGATTTCAAAAATGCTATTATCCGAAGGATAGAATCCAGAACTAAATTTCCTATACCAGGGAAAGGGCATAACACTCCAATTCCATTGAGGAGGCTTTTACACTTTCAAAAATCAAGTGATGGATACAGAGTGTTTTTTGATAAGTCAATGAATGAAGTTGACCTTGCAAAAATTGTAGAATACGGAACAAAAAAGCACCCTCAATTAACAAATCCTTTTTACAATGAGTGGAATGGGAAATGGCATCCAGGAGCAGACCCAAGGTATTTCTGGAGGGATTCAGTAAAAGAACTCCCATACCATATTAGCGAAGTAATTAAAAAGAGGGGTCCTAAATTACTGAAATGATTGACGAGCCGTTTGACTAAGTGATAAAAAAAATAATGAACTAATGAGGTGAAAAAAAACATGGCACTACCAAGTCATTTCGAAGGTGAAGATGTTATCATCACTTTTGAAAAAGAAGGATCTGAGAGTATTGTTAATGTAGAAGGTAGAGTGCTTAGCTGGAGTCAAAGCGGTGGAAATCAGCCAACAGAAGACGTTTACGCTTTCGGCAACAAAACCTTTAACTTTCAGAAGCCTAGAGAAAAGTTTTCAGTAGAGTTTGAAATAATGGTAAATGACACAGATTTTGACTTCGTGCATTTTGGAAGTTACAACTCAGATGATGTAATGGGCACGAGCACAAAGCTGATAATGTCAGATCAGGCAACTAGCAGGTGGAGAGTCATCTTCTGGTTCCAGGACTCATCATACCATATTGCGAACACTGCGAAGACAGTAATTGTTCCAGCAAAGTCTGCGTCTTTGTATAGGATAATTTGTGTTGATGTCAAATCAGTAACTTTTGACAAGGAATTCAGCGCTGATGAGTATATGAAAGGGACACTAACTCTTGAGTTCTCAGCAACTGATGAAAACGCAAATCCTAACATTATAGAGCAGGAAGGTATATTTTCAGGCACAACTTCAACAATTCTTGCAAGTATGACAACCACAGCTGCGGATGTAGCTTCAAATGTTGGATTGCTTATTAGGTCAAGAGGTTACATGGCTTGGAATACAACCACTCCATCTTGGACTGCAGGAACAACAACAACAAGATACAGGTATTCAGGATAAAATTTTTATTTTTTTTATTTTTTTATTTTAATGAATGATGAGGTGAACGACGAAATGACAGAACCGGAATACACAATAATTATGTCTTGCAAGAACAATTTGGAATTCACAAAACAAGCTGTTAATAGTATTCTTGAAGCTGCAGGGCAAGAAAATTTTGAGTTTTTAATAACTGATGATGGAAGTGATGATGGCACGTTTGATTACTTAATGCACATGGAATCAGCACACCCTCAAATAAGCATAGACAGGAATGAGATAAACATTGGCGTGCCAAAAACGTTGAATAATATGATGAGAAAAGCAAGAGGGCAATTCGTAGTCAGAGTGGATAATGATATTTGCATAGCCACATCTTCTTTTTTAAGACATATGAGGTTCTGGTTTGAGAAGATACCAAGCCTTGGAGCTCTCAGCGCAATAACAAACAGGACATCAGGGCCTGCAGGAAAAAAAGAATTAAAAGATGTGAAAATGAGCTTTCAATATACTGACTGGCTAAACGGGCTATGTATGATGTTCAGAAAGTCAGCCCTTGAAAAAGTCGGGTTTATTGATGAAAAATTCCCTAAAATGTATGGGGAAGATAGGGACTTAGTATTTAGAATTGTCGAAAACGGATTTTCAGCTGGACTATGCCATAATGCTTTTTGCTTTCATAAAGGCAAGAAAACGATAGATCCAAACTCTGAAGAAGGAAAACATTGCTGGGCTAAAAGCAATAAACTATTGGAGGAAAGATATGGGAAACCAAAACCAAAAGTTTAGTATAACTTCTAACGAAGTAAAATTGTTCAAGCACATGGATAATCTTAAATCCTTACAGCAAGGAAATGTCAGACCAGTAATGTTTCACATCTCACCTACAAACAAGTGCAATATGGGATGTTCTCATTGCTGTTTTAGTGGTCGAGTGAAACACTTGAAAATTCCTTTTCCATCACTAAAATCGGCAATAGACCAAATGGCAAAGTTAGGGGTTAAGTCAATAGAACTCACAGGTGGAGGAGAACCAACCTTGTATGAAGAAATCAACGAGCTTATTGCGTATATGAAAAAGAAAGGGTTTTCAATAGGGATTAACACGAATGGGCTAAGCATTAATAAAGTTGAAGATTGGGGATTGTTTAACTGGGTGAGAGTATCTTTGAACGTGCTTGACCTTCCTAGTAAAGAATTTGAAAAGTTCAATAATAATGTTAGGTTTTTGAAAAGCAAAACGAAAGTCACAGCTTGTTATATTGCATCAAACGGGGTTGATGAGACTAAGCTAAGAAGGGTTGTGAAATTCGCTAAATCGCATAAGCTCCCAACTAGGATAGCTCCAGATTGCATTCAGCAAAAAGGTGAGATTAGAGCGCTTATAGATGAGATAAGAACTATCCTAACTATTGGGGACTTGTTGGATAATGATTACATTTTCCTTTCAGATTTTAACATTTTTCTTGGAGAACGTAAAGATAACGTTTGTATGATTCATATGATAAAACCTTTCCTTTACTCAGACGGGTGGGTGTATGCGTGTCCATCTTCCGAGCTTGCTGTTGAAAATGATAGGACTATGAATCCAGAATTTCAGATTTGCAGGATGGAAAGGATACTGGAATATTTTGTTTCAAGATTTGAAGTGAAACACTTTAATTGTTCTTATTGTAAGTATACTAATCAGAATAACTTGCTTGATGCAGTTGTTCAGGAGACGGATGATAATGAATTCTGCTGACGTGTTTGACGAGGAATATTTTGAGAAAGGAATTAGCACGGGGAAGTCTTTATACGAGGGTTTTAATTGGATGCCTGGAAGGTCAATAATGGAAGCGCAAGCTGTGATTAACGCGTTGAAACTTCAAGGGAACGAATCAGTCTTGGATTTTGGCTGTGCAAAAGGGTTTTTTGTTAAGGCAATGAGATTACTCGGGTATGATGCTTGCGGACTGGACATTTCAAAGTATGCAATAGAACACGGTGATACTGAAACTCAACCATACCTTTTCTTAGATCATGTTGGAGAGAAATTCTTTGATGTTGGATTTTGCAAAGACGTCTTAGAACACACCCTAATACTCTTACCTGTATTGAAACAGATGGCTTCTCTCTCTCATAAATGGCTTGTTATAGTTCCTCTTGGGGATAAAGGCAAGTATAGGATAAGTGATTACTTCTTGGATAGAACACATATCATAGCAGAAAATGAGGAGTGGTGGATAAGAGCATTCAGAAATGCCGGATTCAAAATTAGCTGGGTAGGATACGAAGTTCCTGGGATAAAAGAGAACTGGACTAAAAGAACAGGATATGAAAAAGGAAATCTATTTTTATTGATGGAGGTGAATGAACTGTGAGAAAACTAAAATTTTTGCATGCGATGGGAGGATCTGAAATAGGTCAGAACATCAAAAAAACATTAGAAGAACAACCTGCAAGATCAGGAATGTATAACTGGCTATTCGTTTTTGGCGGGGATATTAAGCCATTCAGCGAGTTAGATAAGGGAGTGCTAGAAAACTATGATGCCGTTCAGATAAACATGAGTCCTGTTGATATGGCTATGATTCCAGAGATCAGGAAAATGTTAGATGGAAGCAGCACAAAATTGGTGCTTAACAATGATTACGTAAGTGAGTACTGGGGTAAGTGGGGAATAGACCCTTTTAGGTATGATCAGTTGCAGAGAATGGCGGACATGCTTTTCACAACAGAAAAACACCAAGCTAGCAACATGCTTGATGGAACTTTTGTAATGCCTCACCCGTCAAACACAGAGTATCTGAAGCATTTAGGGAGTGATTACCAAAGCGAGTCTATAGGGTTCTTGTTTCATTGGTGGGCAGGACATACTTATTTACCTTCGAGAACTCTAAGGTTAGCTAAGAAACTGTTCGGGCTTAAGAGCAAAATGTATGGTTACTGGGAGAAATGGGATGAGATGAAGCAGTATAAAGGTGCAATGTTTGACACTACACTGCCTTTGATGAGATTTCCTGAGTTCGCACAGGCAATTCAAGGTGAAAGGCTGGTTTATGATCCGAACCCGTTTCATACTTACGGGAGGAATGGTGTTGAGCTTGCTTGTTGGAAGCGCCCAGTTGTAGGGAGCAATAGGGTTTTTAGTTATAACAAGCTGTTTCCAGAATTCACGGTTGACCCTTTTGATACAAAGCAGACTTTGGAGGTTATGAAGAAGGTGTTAGCAGGTGGTGAGCGGGTGGATAAGATTATGGATCGGGCTCATAAGGAAGTTGAATACTTCAATTATGATAATAGTAGGAAAAGGTTTTTTGATGCTTTGGATAAATCAACTGAAAGAGGTGGGCACGAATGGTATCACAAGAACGGATAAATAAGTTTATGGCTTTGGAGAAGATTGATCCTAATGAGTTTAAATGGATTGGTGATCTTGTGGCTTCTGGAGACTTTGTACGATACGACCCGGATACAACGCTTCAGTCGCAAGTTAGCAGATTAGGGAGCAAGACACTCCTAATCATAGAAAAAGCCGATAAAACGAGCTTTTACGCGTTATGTGAGCGAATACAGCCAATAACACCTATGTTTAAAATATACAATCCCAGAAAGCACTCAGACTGGATAATTGCAGAGGTGAGACAGAATGCTTGATGATGAGCAGATTATTGATGACAAGACACAACAAGAAAAGTTTAGAGACATACAGAAAACAACAATAAACTTCTCCATCACAAAATGCCCTGCAAAAATTCACCAAAAATTTTGCGAGTTCTGCCAACAAGAAACCAACGACAACTACGCAATGGGAATCAAAATATTACTTGAATGCATGGAAGTAGAAGCAAAAGACCAAGTAATGTTCCAACAATACATGGAAGTCAGAGAGAAAGTAGGAATACTAAATGAGAGAATAGAAAAGTTAGAAATGCAAGGTGTTGAACAATCACAAAATAAAGGGCCAAAACCATTTGGTTCAGGAGGAAAGAAAAAATGACTGACAAGTTTGACAGGCACATAGTAAAACCAGCAGAACTAAGATTAAAAACTGAATCAGGAGAGGAAGACGTGTTCAGCTTTGAACCACTACCTTTCAAATACATTCCAAAAGTGTATCAGATAATAGACATGATTGGAAGTATGAAAACAACAGGTGAAGACGGGAAAAAAATAGGTGATGAAGAAAAAGGAAAATTGTTCATGGAAGCACTCATAAAAGGCAACGGAATCGAACTCGCTCAAGAACTTGTAAGCGTGACAATGGAAACAAGCTACCCAGACATCTTACGAGACAAAAGGGATAAGTTCGCACTAAGCCACTTATGGGAAATATTTGGGATAGTAATGGAAATGAATGCGGGAGCCCAAAACGTCCCAACTGATATTGAAACAATCAAAAAAAACAGACACAAAGAAAAAATAGCAGAAGCAGAAGCTGCCAAAGCAGATGATAAGCCAAAGACTCCAGAAACTCCGCAAGGATAAAAACCAAGGTATAACAAAAGATTGGTTCACAGACATTTGTTATATGCTTTGTAAAGAGTTCAAATGGGATTATTGGGTTTTGATGGAACAGCCAATACCTTTTGTTTTAGCAATGATAAAAGCGATGATTGCAGAATCAAAAAAGCAAAATAAAGACCAAAAAAGAAGTATGGGATCTAAGAGGAAAAGATAAAAAATGGGATCAGGAGGGGGAAACCCTGCAACCAGTATGGGTATTTTCATTACAGCCACTGCTACAAAAGCAATAGCAACTCTTGGAGAAGTTCAAAAAAAGATTAAGGGCCTTAAGAAATCAGGAGATGAGCTTGGGAAAATAAAAGGGTTGGAGCAAAATGCTAAAACTATTGAGAACTTGACTAAGAGAATGAACAAGCTATACCCTGCTTTGGCAAAACGGGATATTTTCCCAACAGGCAAGTTTAGCAGGACTTTCACAACAGTAAAAAAGCTTGAGAATGGAATGCGAGAATTAACTAAAGAAACAAAAAGGTATGCTGTTGCAAGTATTAAAATGGGGAAAGGTAGGACGCTCACAGAACTTCTCCTGGGCGTTTCAAAAAGTTCTAAACTAGTAGGCAATTTCGCTCAAAAACTAGATATTGCAACGAGAAAATTCCAAGGCTGGGCATTATCAGTTATGTTTTTCGGAATGGCAATCAAACGAGTATTTGAAAGTGCCATCAAAAAATCAATTGGGATTTTCAATGAGATAATGGCTTCTACAACTGACAGCGTATCAAACATTGCGCACGTAGGGGCGATGTTTCAATATTTAGGATTCGTAGTTGGGGAAGCGCTGAACACAGCGCTTGAACCTTTCATTCCAGTAATCATGGAAATAATCAGTGCATTAACTGAGTGGATAGAAAAACATCCTAAGCTTACTGCTTGGATTCTGATTCTCGGATTCTTGGTTGGAGGTTTGCTAATGCTACTTGGAATACTCGTGTTAGGTGTTGGCGGGCTAATCCAAGCATTTTTTAAAATAGGACCTGTAGCAAAATTATTCGGTCAAGGTCTTGTGTGGGTTGCTGGGAAAGCATATTACTTACTTACAGCAATCGACGCATTAGCTACCAAAATTGCCACAGGAATTTTCACGGGAACAGCCGCAGGAGGTGCGAAAGGAACTGCAGCAGCAGTCTTAGCTAATCCTTTCATAGCAGCAGTACTTGTAATGATTGCAGGTATAATCTATCTAGGATACAAGTGGGATTGGGAATGGGCTGCGATGTATGCGAATGCGACAATCTGGGGTTTGAACCTGTTAAGGTTTTTCAACCAGCTAGTTCAAGGATGGGTTGACCTTTTCAGTCTTGGAGCTGGATCTATAAAAGACACTTTTGCAGCTGTTTTTAATGATATAATAACAGGTTGGAATAAGATGATTAATAAGATCAGCCAGTATGAAGGTATGTCTTGGATTACTAGACTGACTATGACCCCATTTGAAACTACAGGTTATTCTTCAGCTATGGAAAATTTCAACAATAATCAGAATGCTATTGATACAAAGTTTGATGAGAAAATTAAAGGGTGGGAAGACGTTCTTGCAGAATGGACAGAACTGCAACAAAATGAGGCGGAATTAGAACTAGCTAAGGATCAAGAAGCAATAGCTCAGCTAGCAGAATCAGAAGGTGGTGACTTTCCTGAAACTGGAGGAAATACTTATAATTACATTGATCAAGTAAATGTGAATGGAGATAATGCTCAGCAAATATTAGATGATATGAACGCTCAACTAGCATAAAAAAAAGGAGGAAATAGATGGCATCAAGTGTGACAATGGAAACGGCATCAGTAAATTCAGGAGTAGCTGTAACACTGAACGGGATAAGCGTTAAATACGTTTGGAAAAATTTAACGAATGTGAAGCCAGTCCCAGGAGCTTATGCTACTACAGAAGCAGATGTTGGAGGTTATGAGAATCCAACGTTAACATTGGGTGGGGTTATAGACGTTAATTCGGATAGCACAACATTAGAACTCATAAAGGATTTTGCAAAATTACAATTTGACGGGACATCAGCAACAGCTATCAAACTCACTATTAGCGCAGGAACTGACCAAACCGTTTATTTAAAGAACGCTGCAAGTTCTGAAGACTTCATTTATGTGATTGTCAAAAACTTTCACGTAATATTCAACACGCAAGTTAAAGACGGATCAAAATGGCTTTGGACAGTTGAAATTGTAGAAACCAAGGTGACTTAATAATGGCATATTTTAAACAAACGGTGTTGTTATACAAGCAACAAGATGACGGGTTTGCCGCAACACCATACACAATATCGGATGCTTATGATATTAATGTAGAAAGAGTGCTTAGCGATAGGAAAGACACTTTCCAATTTAAAATACTTAATTCAAACAACAAATACTTTAGTGGCTCAAAAAGGTTTGAGATAGGGGATAATATCAAAATTTATGTTTGGGCAAACGCGGCTAATTACACAGATCCAACACACCTTCTTATTGATGGGATAATCACGGAACCTCCAATGAGTATCACGGATAAAGGGAAGGTTCTTACGATCAAAGGATTTTCAAAAATAGACATTGTTTTTAACACTTTGATATTTATGAAAAGGGATAATCTAACCTTACCTCTTACTATCAAACAAATCTTGGACGAGGTTAATGGAAGTAGTTTTCTTAGGGATAACTCACCTAAAAAAGTGAGGTATACTTATCTTGGAAGTGATGGTGACACTATTTACAATGAAGAAGGTGTCGTAGTTGGAACTCTGTCTGGAGGGGATAGTCCAACAATAGCTTATGCTGATAGTGCAGGGTCTGCATTCTCAGAATCAATAAACACGAAAGAAATTTATAGAAGGGGAAGTGAGCTGTTAAGAAAGTATTCTGCGACAACTTACACTAAAGACGGTGACTATTACATCTGGTTAGATGTGGAAAACTATTTTCATTGGCAACCACGACTTATCACTACTTCAACAGGGCTTGTAGAAGGGACAGACCCTCAAGAAATAACAGTTAGTATTTCAAAAGATGGTATAATAAACGCGTTGATTATCAATGTTGGAAATTCTCCATCAAATAAAGGGAATACTACATACGCTGTTAATCCAGCCAGCATAACACAGCACGGAGCTAAGTGGAAATACATTCCTAACTTTAGGGGGACTGGAGAAGAATTAATGACCATGGAAGAAAAAACTAACCCTGCTTCATTCGGAAAAACAGATAGGTTCCCAAAAGCAACGTCTTATCCTTACACAACTACGAATTTTGAATTCTCAAATGGGTCAGGAGATGATAGCACCGTAGCAGATCACGAGTCAGGAACGCCAGTAATATGCGCTAATGATGATGATTACGAAAGCGCAATAAGATTAGAATCAGAATACGTAGGGGAACAAAGAGGTCAGGACATACTATCATTCTCTGCGAATCCTAGGTGGACATCAGAAATGACACTGCCTCACACACTTGAGTATGGAGTGACAAGCTTCATACCTCACACGATAACATCATACAATTTTGTTGAGAAAAATTTGAGATGTGGAAAGTTAATGTTCGGTTTTTGGACAACAAAACTTACTTCGGAAGAAGATGTTGAAGATGCAGGAGGGACATAAATGGTATTTACAATCGCTGGAAGGAATAACATAAGAGATTATCTTGCAGGAGATAGTCCAACACCACCAAGTCATATTGGCTGGGGAGAAGATAATACTGCTCCAAACGAGTCAGACACGCAACTCGTTGATGAAACATTAAGAGATAGTGTGGATACAACAAACACGTCAGGAAGCGAAGTAGAGCTCACGAACACGCTAGGATTAAATCAAGGAAATGGAGCTGCTCTTAAAGAGCTCGGACTTTTTAATGCGTCAACAAGCGGGACAATGTTTTCAAGATCAACATTTGTAACTATTGACAAGGATAACACAGTGTCTATTAAAGCAATAATCAAGGTGATGATTCTGTGAGTAGTCTTGGAAGCGTGCTTGGTGTAAAATTTGCTAATCAAGAAAGTGTTAATCAGAGCCTTTCTCACGAAGGGGATTCGGGAGTTCCAAAGCTTATCTTACCAACTGAAAGAGTTAGAGTTACAGAAATTATTAAGATTGATCAGGAAGACTGGAGTGGATCAAACTCATTCATACTTGGACACTCAATTAATGGGGTGCTTGGAGTTGCTAATGGGATGGGTGGTGGTCAGATAGTCTTGGGTTATGATGGTGTGATGGTTGAAAGCACAATTCTTCAAAGAAGATGGGAGTTTGTGACAACTACCGAGCTTGAAACGGGAACTGCAAGTCCGAATGTTAGCGTGGAAGGAGGGCAAATAACCTTAAAATGAGTTTGATAGGGAGCAAGAGGATCACCCAGGATAGGGTGATTAAGTATGCGAAGGTAACTGGCTTAGTTGGAGTGCCTTTGGCTATGATCTTGTTCTTGCTTATGATTAATCTTGATGTGATAACAATCAAGGATTATTCTGGGGACATGTTTTGCGGAGGGGATATTCCTTGTTATGCTAATCTCACTTTTTGCGTGAGGAATGACACGTTTATTTATCCTATGGATGGGAGTTGGATGCTTGAAACTGATGGGAGTTATGGGGAGATTCCTATAAGGATGTATAGGACTTGGGGTGATGGCTTGAGAGAGATTAAGCTTAATGAGACTTGCAAGGGGACTTGGTGCGGAGGAAAGTATGGGGTTACTGAAAATAAGTACGTGTATGCTTTCAGAAAAGGAAAGTGTTATGACATAGTTTTTGAAGCTGAGAAGAATCTTTATGATACGGTGAAGTGGAGTTTCGGGCCTGTTGATCCTGTTTGGTTTGGGAAGAACTGGACTATTCAGAATGACACGGTATTCATTAATGATAGTAGGGCATACATTGGTGTTACATCATATAATGTTACTGGTGATGTAGAAATACACATTGATGTCATTTCTAAGACTTATGGT
>Ga0307377_10008251_pt1 | contig 10595 bp, 8 predicted proteins | sample TR3MG_FD_202535 | JGI IMG/M metagenome (GOLD analysis project Ga0307377, IMG submission 202535) | Soil microbial communities from Risofladan, Vaasa, Finland - TR-3 | ecosystem: Environmental > Terrestrial > Soil > Coastal area > Acid sulfate soil | place: Finland: Risofladan, Vaasa | collected... | reverse complement strand
TGCTGGGTCCGCTACATCACCGCCCGCAGAGCGCTCAGTTTCCTTACCTTGGCGCTGGAGTGGCTTGACGCCCCTCCATACGTCCGCAGAACCCTCCGCCTTGAGGCCAGAAGTGGGTAACCGTCAGAGGTGCCAGTAGATGCAGGGTCATTGCGTTACGTGGGTATGCAGTTGACTCAGGGACATGCCATATGTAGTATGCGGAGGTATGGGACCGGCTTACCCTCGCAATCAGCGTGAGTTCGATGCCCTGGTCGCCTCGGAGGAGGCGTGCCCGCGGTATCTGTCCCAGATCCGGTGGCCGGAGGGGTTTGTCTGCCCAGCCTGTGGGCACAGGCGGCGCCTGGGCCGGATTCGTCTGGTCCGGGTGGACTACACCCGGGACGAGATGTAGTGGCCACCTGAGTCAACTGCATACCCACGTTGCGTTATCCCCTGCGGGGCGTAGGCGCGACGGCCGAGACCCGGCCTGGGACGGCTCTCAGCGCCATGACGGGCGAGCGTGGTACAGGGGGGGCGTATTGAGGCAGTGGAAGTAGCGTAGAAGCTGTTTCATAACCCGCCTTGGCGGGTTATGAAACAGCAGCACAAGCCGCCTGGCTCCAGCAGACGCATTTCATGCCGGCGTCTCCAGTGGACAGCCAGGCGAGTGAGGGTTATGAAATGCGCTCTAGGCATGTGAGCGGGGCACGTGGGTTTCGCGCGTCATGGGGCGTCGCGCCGCGATGAGGCTCGGATGCTGGCTTGACAGGGCGAATCCGCAGTCTAGAATAGTGCTAGCTCGATGGGGCCACGTGCGGCTGGAAACGGCAGGCAACAGGGCGAGCTTGGCGAACCACTGAGAAGGCAAGGGAGCCGAGGGATTTCATGGGCAGGGGATCGGACGGCGGAGAGGTGCGGAAGAAGATACTGGTCGTAGACGATGAGGAGTCCGTTCGGGGTCTCTGTATTGCCTGTATCCGGCACGCGCTGGGGCAAGGATACGACGTGGTGGAGGCGGCGAACGGAGGCGCGGCGATAGCTGCGGCGCAGGCGGAGCGGCCGGACCTGATACTGCTGGATATCATGATGCCGGATATGGACGGATTCGAGGTGTGCCGGCGGCTGAAGGCCTCGCCCGAAACGAAGGGGATTCCGGTCGTGTTCCTGACGGCGCTCGGCGAAGAGAAGAACGTGGAGCAGGGGCTGGCGCTGGGCGGAGACGGATACGTCGTAAAGCCGTTCAACGCAGTGACGCTCGCGGCGCAGATATCGGAGCTCCTGACAGAAGACAGCGACGAGGCCGTTTAGGTCGCGCCGGGGAGGCAAGTGTGGGAGAAGAAGAACGGTCGGAGGCCACACGACGCTACATCGGCGTGGACATCGGTGGCACGAATATCCGGGCTGGCGTTATGGACGAGGGGGGCCGCATTCTGGGGGAGGCGCGACGGCCGGCGCTGGCGGAGACCGGGCTGCGGGCGGCGGTTGGCCGGGCGATCCAGGCGATCGAGGAGGCGCTGGACAACGCCGGCCTGGCCCCACGGGCTGTGACCGCCGTCGGGGTCGGCGTGCCGGGGTCCCACCGGTCGCGCGAGGGCGTCACGGTCTACTCACCCAATTTCGCCGACTCCCGCGGCGTGCCCGTGCTGCCGCCGATCCAGGCGGCGCTGGGGCTGCCTGCGTTCATGCTCAACGACGTGGCGGTGCAGACACTGGGGGAGCATCGCTTTGGGGCCGGGCAAAGGTATTCGCAGATGGTGATGATCACGCTGGGGACGGGGATCGGTGGGGGTGCGATCATCGACGGGGAGCTTCGAGTCGGGTACTCGGAGGGGTTTGCGGAAGTGGGACACATGACGATCGATCCCGACGGCCCATTCTGCGGGTGCGGGAATCGGGGGTGTTGGGAGGCGTTTGCCGCGCGGGATGCGATCGTGCGGCGGGCCGTGACGAAGATACAGCAGGGGCGGCAAACGGCCGTCGCGGAGCTGGTGGATTTCCGGCTGGGGTCCATCACGCCGGCGTTGATCGGTCGGTGTGCGGACCAGGGGGATCAGGTGGCGGTGGAGGTGCTGGCGGAGACGGGATACTATCTTGGGATCGGCATTGCGAATCTGATCCAGCTCTACAATCCCCAGGTGCTCGTGATCGGGGGCGGTATAGCGCAGGCGGGTCGGTGGCTGCTGGAGCCGATCATGCGCACGGTGCGATCGCGAGCCCACATGGTGCCGGCCTCGACGTGCCGGATCGTTCCGGCACAATTGGGGGATGATGCGGGCATCATCGGGGGGTCGGTGTTGGCTGCTAAGGAGATGGCGCGGGCTGAGGCCGAGACAGAGGCGGAACCCTCGGCTGCCAGCGCTGAGATGGACTCCCGCGAGCCAGACTCGGAACTGGCGCCGAAAGAGGAGCCGGCCTCTTAGCGCGATCTCCGCGGCTTGAAGGCGGCAGTCTGTACGTGGAATAAGGCATTCGCACCACATGCTTTCGCCGGAGCGTGTATGGCGCGGAAGATGTGTGTTAGAATGATGTTGCCGAGTTTCCAGGGCGTGCCCTGCGGGAACATATAGGTGGGAGTGGTCTGAAGTTCCATCCAAGGAGATTTGACGTTGGCGCGTTTCTTTAGGATAGCGAGCTGGGTTGCTCTGGTGGCGGTGGCCGTGATCTTCCTCCAGCAGTCCATGCACCGGCAGGAGACGAAGGTGCGCCTGGATTTCGGCACCATGATGCAGGAGGTCGAGAAGGGCAACGTCCGCTCCCTGACGATATACCCAAAGAACACGGGGGAGGGCGAGTACTTGGCGGGGGGGCGCGAGACGAAGAAGTTCGTCGTGAACCTCTCCGGAGACCAGCAGACTTATATGGAGCGGGTCCTGGCGAAGGTGCCGACGGTGAAGGTCGAGCAGCCGTCCATTTCAGACGTGTGGGTGAGCGGCCTCTTCTATCTGCTCATCACGGGTCTGCTCATCATCGGGTTCTGGATCTTCGTGATGAGGCAGAGCCAGAGCAGCGGGAGCCAGGCGCTGTCTTTTGGGAGGAGCAAGGCTCGGCGGCTGCCGGAGTCGTCCCCGAAGGTGACGTTCGACGATGTGGCGGGGATCGATGAGGCAAAGGCGGAGCTGATGGAGGTGGTGGAGTTCCTGAAGAATCCGCGCAAGTTCCAGGCGCTGGGCGCGCGGATTCCGAAGGGCGTGCTGCTGGTGGGGCCTCCGGGCTCGGGGAAGACGCTGCTGGCGAGGGCGATCGCGGGAGAGGCGGGGGTGCCGTTCTTCCATATGAGCGGGTCGGAGTTCGTGGAGATGTTCGTGGGCGTGGGGGCGTCGCGGGTGCGCGATCTGTTCGAGCAGGCGAAGGCGAACCGGCCCTGCATCGTGTTCATCGACGAGATCGATGCGGTGGGGCGGCAGCGATTCGCGGGGCTCGGGGGCGGCCACGACGAGCGGGAGCAGACGCTGAATCAGCTCCTGGTGGAGATGGACGGCTTCGAGCCGAATTCGCGCGTCGTGCTGATTGCGGCGACGAACCGGCCGGATGTGTTGGACCCGGCGCTGCTGCGGCCCGGGCGATTCGACCGGCGGATCCAGGTGGACAATCCGGACCTGAAGGGTCGGACCGCCATTCTCAAGATCCACATGAAGGGGAAGCCGCTGGCCGACGACGTCGACTTGGACGTGCTCGGGCGGCGGACGCCAGGCTTCTCGGGCGCGGATCTGGCGAACCTGGCGAACGAAGCGGCGCTGCTGGCGGCACGGCGGGACAAAGACGCTGTCTCCATGTCCGAGCTGGAGGACTCGGCCGAGCGGGTGGTGGCGGGGCCGGAGCGCAGGAGCCGGATGATCTCCGAGCACGAGCGGAAGGTGCTGGCGCAGCACGAGGTGGGGCACGCGGTGTTGGCGGAGCTTCTGCCGAAGGCAGACCCGGTGCATAAAGTGTCGATCCTGCAGCGCGGCATGGCGCTCGGGTATACGCTGCAGCTTCCGACCGAGGACCGTTACATCATGAGCCGGAGCGAGCTGCTCGACCGGATCACGGTCTACCTCGGCGGGCGGGTGTCGGAGGAGTTGGCGTTTCAGGAGATCAGCACGGGCGCGGCGGACGATCTGAAGAAGGCGACGGACCTGGCGCGCCGGATGGTGACGGACTTCGGGATGAGCGAAGCGCTGGGGCCGGTGAGCCTGGGACGGAAGTCCGAGCAGCCCTTCCTGGGCCGCGACCTGATGGAGGATCGGAACTACTCGGAGCAGGTGGCCTCGGCCATCGACAAAGAGCTTTCGACGATCATCGAGGACTGCTACGAGAGGGCGAAGTCGCTGCTGACGGAGCACACGGACGAGGTTCGCCGGGTGGTGGCGGTCGTGCTGGAGCGAGAGACGCTCAGTGGGGATGAGATCCGGGCGATCATGCGGGGCGAGGAGCTGCCCCAGAAGCCGCCGCCCGTGGCACCCAAGGTGGAAGAGAAGGCTGCGCCGGAGGCGGAAGCGCAGGCAAAGCCGCAGGTGACAGGAGAGCAGCCGCAGGTGGCGTAGAGGCTCGCACGCATAGAGATATGCCAAGAGGGCAGGAGCGAAGGCTCCTGCCTCTTGCTCTTTTGGGGGGCTTCAGGGTCTCTTCCGGGATGCCGAAACCGGCCTCCCGTTCGCCCCGGCCGGCATGGAGACAGGCGCGGGATTCCGGAATCGCCGCTCACGCGCAGAGGGTCTGAGTTGCCTCCCGCCGAAAGCGGAGACTGGACGAGTTCCGGCGCCCTACCGGGCCCAGAAGGTGAAGACAGATGTTGAAGGTTGGATTCGTCGGGGCGGGCTTCGTTGCGAAGTTCCACGCTACGGCGCTGCGCTCGGTCCGCGGGGTCGAGGTGGCGGGGGTGACAGCTCTGGCGGGGGCCGAAGAGCTTTCGAAACAGATCCGGGAAACGGGAGTGGGCAGCGGCACGGTCTACTCGACCGTGGGCGAGCTGTGCAAGAACGTCGACGCGGTGGCCATCTTCGCTCCGAACTTCGCTCGGTTGGAAGTCATGCAGATGATCGTCGAGGCGCGCAAGGCCGGCGCCGAGATGAAGGGGATCGTGTGCGAGAAGCCTCTGGCGCGCAACATGCACGAAGCCGAAACCTTGGTGGCAATGGCTCGAGAGGCGAACCTTCTCACGGCCTACTTCGAGAACCAGATCCACATGCCCGCCGTTCGGAACGCCAGGGCACAGCTCGCCAGCGTCGAGAGGGCAATGGGCCCGGTCCACCTGACCCGATCCGCCGAGGAGCACGGCGGGCCGCACGAGCCCTGGTTCTGGGACCCCACCCGGCAGGGCGGCGGCGTCCTCTGCGATATGGGCTGCCACTCGATCGCGGTGGGGTGGTACATGCTCACGCCCTCTGGAAAGGCGCCGACGTTCCTCTCGCCGCGCCGGGTCACGGCCCAGACGATGCTCCTCAAATGGGGTCTGGAGGGGTGGCGCAGCAAGCTGATGGAGCGGGGGGTCGATTACACGAAGACGCCGGCGGAGGACTATGCGACCGGGGCGGTCTCGTTTCAGAACCCGGAGACGAAGCAGGAGGTGGTGGCGCAGTTCACCGACTCCTGGATGTATGATGCTCCGGGGCTGAGGCTGCTGATGGAGGCTCTGGGGCCGGGCTATTCCTACACGGTCAACAGCCTGGAATCCCCGGCAGGGATGTTCATCAGCGATGAGGCCGCCTCCTCGGTCGCAGACGCGGAGCTGGCACTGGAGAAGTCGCAGGCAAGCCGCGGCGCCCTCATCCTGCAGCCGAACGAGGCCGACTTGTACGGCTATGTGGACGAGTGGCGGGATGCGGCCGCCGCCTTCTCACGTCAGCAGGATGCCCTGCTGGACTGGGAATACGGCCGGGACATCATGCGCCTCGTGATGGCGTCGTATCTCTCGGCGGAGAGAGGGGCGACCATCGATCTCGCCGATGCCAAAGTCACGAAAGAGCTGGCCGGCTACATCCCTGCTATCCAGGCAGGCGAGGGCTGGAAGGTATTCGGCCGATAGCGACGCGGGACGGACCCAGGTGTCGAAGCCCCCGGGCATTCGCAAGGGGAGGCTGGGATCTCTCCGGGCGAGTCTCTACCGTGTGATGGTAAGCCGCGATGCGGCGCCTTCGGGCGCTGCATCGCTTTGGGGCCGAGGGTAAAGGGTACGATGAAGGGAATGGGAGTGGCGCTCGGTCGTCATGACATGTAGTGCTCAGGACAGGTAGGAGTTGAATCGGTGAAACGCTCAACAGTGGCGGTTATATTGGCCGTCGTGGTGCTTCTCGTGGCAATCGGGCTGTGGTCGCGGTCTCGATCGCGCCGGGGAGGGAACCCCGGGGCATTGCAAACGGTCGCGGTAGAGCGCGGGACGGTACGGCAAGTGGTCTCCGCGGACGGGACCATCCAGCCGCTCACGACGGTAGGGGTGAAGTCGTATGCAGGGGGCCGGGTGGACGTTCTGGCAGTCGAGGTGGGGGATGTGGTGAAGCTCGGCGACCTGATTGCGAAGATCGACCCGACGGATTCGCTGACGGCCTACAATCAGGCGGAGGCGGATATGACGGCGGCGCAGGCGCGGCTGCGACAGGCGCAGGAGCAGTCGAAGGTGCAGCCGACGCTGACTCGGGCCTCGATCGCGCAGGCGGAGGCGAGCCACGACTCTACGGTGAAGGACCTGGAACGCCTGACGCAGGCGACGCATCCGCAGGCGCGGGTGCAGGCGCGATCGGCGCTGGACAAGGCCCGGGCGAATGTCTCGATAGCGGAGAAGGAGCTGGCGCGGGCCCAGGGGCTGAAGGAGAAGGGATTCGTGCCGCAGGGCGAGGTGGACACGGCGGTCAACCGACGGGATCTGGCGAAGGCGGAGCTGGCGTCGGCGCAGCAGCAGTGGGATACGCTGGACCGGCAGTTGGGGGCGGAGCTGGCGTCGGCGGAGGCGCGGGTGGCGCAGGCGCAGGCCTCGCTGGACCGGGCGAGGGCGGACGCGGTGCAGGATCAGCTTCGGGTGGCGGATGTGGCGAGCGCCCAGGCGCAAGTGGCGCGGGTTGAGGCGCAGGTCGTGAATGCCAGGACGATGCTGGACTACACGACGATCACGGCGCCGCGGGAGGGCGTGATCCTTCAGAAGCTGGTGGAGGAAGGGTCTATGGTGACCTCGGGGCGGTCGTCCGTGACTCAGGGGACTGACATCGTGCTGCTCGGGGATCTGACGCAGATGTTCGTGGAGGTGAGCCTGGACGAGGCGGACGTCGGGAGAGTTCGAGTGGGGCATCCGGCCGAGATCACGATCGATGCATTCCCGGACGAGAAGTTCCGGGGAGAGATCACGCGCGTCGACCCGCAGGCGGCGACCACGCAGAACGTGACGACGGTGCTGGTGAAGGTTCGGATTGAGGGCGCCGACCCGCGGGTGAAGCCGGGGATGACGGCGAGCTGCGATTTCGTGGTTATGGAGGCGAAGGATGTGCTCTGCCTGCCCAATCGGGCGGTGCAGCGGGAACGGGGCGAGTCCGGCGTTCTGGTGCAGCGGGGGGCGGAACTGGCGCGGATTCCGGTCGAGATCGGTGTTGTGGGCGACGAGTGCACGGAGATCCGAGACGGGCTGAAGGAGGGCGACGAGGTGGTCATCCCGCCGCCGACGGGTGGCTCGAACGATTGGTCGGAGCGAGCGCGCGATCGGGGACGCCAAATGGGCGGAGCCGGCGGCTTCATACGAGAGGGTCGGTAGGGAGCGAAGACAGAGACCATGGGGATCTGGGAATCGATACGCGTTGCCTTCGAGGGGCTGGTTTCGAACCGGCTGCGGTCGGGGCTGACGATGCTGGGGATCATCTTCGGGGTGGGAGCGGTGATCGCGGCGGTGTCGATGACGCAGGGGGCGAAGGCGGCGACGCTGGCGGAGTTTGAACGGTTTGGCACGAACACTCTCACGGTTCGCGCGGGGCAGTCCTGGCACGGGCCGGTGCGCGGCGGGATGGACTCGGCAGTCTCCCTGACGGAGTCGGACGCTGCGGCCATCCTCAGAGAGTGTCCCACGGTGATGACGACGGTGCCGGAGGTGAGCGGCCGAGCCCAGGTCAAGGCGGGAAACGAGAACACGAACACGAGCATTGTGGGGACGACCGAGCTCTACCCGGAGGTTCAGAACTACACGCTGGCGGAGGGCTCCTTCTTCACGGATGAGGAGGTGAAGAACCGCCGGACGGTGGCGGTGCTGGGGTCGGAGGTTGTGGGGAACCTGTTCGGCGCGGGGGCGTCTGTCGTGGGGGAACGGATTAAGATCGGGGGGGTCACGTTTCATGTGATCGGGCAGTTTGCCGAGAAGGGCCAAATGGGGCCGTGGAGTCGAGACGACCAGATTGTGGTGCCGATCACGTCGGCGCGGTATCGCCTGGGGGTTGGGAGCGGGGGACCGGGGACGCCGCGAGACAGCGTGAGGTCGATAGGCGTGCGGTTCGCGGACATATCGAAGGCCGAGCAGGCGAGGATCGAAGTGGAGTCGCTGCTGCGCTATCGACATGGCACCGCTCCTGGCGCGGAGGACGATTTTCGCGTGATGTCGGCGGCTGACATGATACAGGGGGCGGAGGAGGCGAATCGGATCATGACGCTGCTGTTCGGGTCGATCGCGGCGGTGTCGCTGCTGGTGGGCGGGATCGGGATCATGAACATCATGCTGGTGTCGGTGACGGAGCGGACGCGGGAGATCGGGCTGAGGAAGGCGATCGGGGCGACGCCGCGGGACATCCTGCTCCAGTTCCTCATCGAGGCGATGACGCTGAGCCTGACGGGAGGCGTGGTCGGCGTAGGGCTCGGCGTCGGGGTGGCCTACGGGCTGCGGGCGGTGGGGCTGAACACGGCGGTGTCGGTTCCGTGGGTGGTGGTGGCGTTTTCGTTCGCGGCCTTCGTCGGCATCTTCTTCGGCCTGCTGCCTTCGCGGAAGGCGGCATTGATGAATCCCATCGAGGCGCTTCGGTATGAATGAAGGAGCGATCATGCAAGTCGTGGAGCGGGCGGTATCGCGTGCAGCCCTCGTGGTTGTGTTTCTGACGGCGGCTGTGCCAGGCTGGTGTGCGTCAGATGAGCTCGCGGGCGGGCAGCCGTTGACCCTGGAAAAGTGCATCGTCACTGCGCTGCAGAACAACCCGCAGATAACGATGTCGGAGCAGGGGGTCATCACGGCGCAGGCGGGGCTGACGAGGGCGCGGAGCAGCTATTACCCGCAGATCTCTTTGAGCGCGGTGGATGGGGTGAGCAAGGGACGGTTTGACGCCGCCGGGGGCGGTGGGACGGAGAGGCAGGAGGATGTGGACGTCGTGCTCCGCCAGACGCTGTGGGAGCGGGGGCGGACGGACAGCGTGGCGGAGAGCCGGGCGGCGTCTGAGGCAACGCAATGGCAGCACGCGGCGACGCTACAGGGGTTGGTTGACCAGGTGGCCGCGGACTACTACGGGCTGCTCGCGGCGCAGCAACTGGTGGGCGTGGCGGAGGGCGGGATGGAGTCGGCGCAGAGCCACCTGGAGCAGGTGAAGGCAAGGATCGAGGTGGGGGCGACGGCGGAGGTGGATGCCTTTCCGGCGGAGGACGATCTCGCCCGGGCGGAGCTGGATCTCATCGACGCCCGGAGCGGCGTCCGGCTGGCCGCGGCCGCCTTGAGGAACAGCATGGGGGTCTCGCAGGAGACAGAGTTCGAGTTGGCGGAGGCGCCGCCGCTGGAGGGGATGAAGACTCCGTCGCTGGGAGAGGCGCTGGCGGTGGCGCAGGAGAGGCGTCCGGAGGTGCTGTCGTCGCGGGCCTCGCTGCGAGCAAGCGGCAAGGCGCTGAAGCTGTCGAGAATCCGCCGGGGGCCGCTGGCCGATGTGAGCGGGGAGTACGACTGGGGGTATACGGATTGGGAGGCGCGGGATGGAGCCTGGGATCTTCGGCTGAGCCTGGGGTATCCGTTGTTCGACGGCTACTCGACGGAGGCGGATGTGGTGGCGGCTCGGGCGGGGCTGAAGCGGTCGGAGGCGGAACTGCAGCGAACGCTCAATCAGGTCGGGCTGGAGGTGCAGACGGCGCTCGTGAGCGTCGAGCGGGCATGGGAACGGGTGGGGGCGAGCCAGAAGTCGGTTGCCGCCGCCGATGCTCGCATGAGAGCGGCCGAGGGGAAGTACCAACAGGGGGTCGGGATCTTCATCGAGGTCATCGACGCCAGGACGGCGCTGACCCAGGCGCAGGCGAGCGAGGTGCGGGCGCAGTACGACTACCGGACGGCACTGGTGGCGCTGGACCGAGCGCTGGGGACGCTGCAGGTTCCAGCGGTCGGAGAGGACTGAGGCGGAGCGGTGATCGAGGCGCTCGACCTGAGAAAAGAATACCGGATGGGGGAAGTCACGGTGGAGGCGCTGCGGGGGGTCACGCTGCGCGTGGAGCCGGGGGAGTTCGTCGCCGTGATGGGGCCGTCGGGGTCCGGCAAGTCCACGTTCATGCATCTGGTGGGATGTCTCGACCGGCCGACGTCTGGGGTGTGCCGGCTGGACGGGGCGGAGACGTCGCGGCTGGATGAGTACGAGCTGGCGCGGCTTCGGAACCAGAAGATCGGCTTCGTCTTCCAGAGCTACAACCTGCTATCGCGGGCGACGGCG
>Ga0307377_10008250_pt1 | contig 10596 bp, 6 predicted proteins | sample TR3MG_FD_202535 | JGI IMG/M metagenome (GOLD analysis project Ga0307377, IMG submission 202535) | Soil microbial communities from Risofladan, Vaasa, Finland - TR-3 | ecosystem: Environmental > Terrestrial > Soil > Coastal area > Acid sulfate soil | place: Finland: Risofladan, Vaasa | collected... | reverse complement strand
TACCTTTTACGAACGTAGTGGTATTTGTTATTATTAAAGATACTTCGTCAGGCATTGTTTCTGTTTTTATTCTCTTTGTTGTGCTTTGGTTTCCAAAGCTTTTCTATTTCATCTTCAGTTTCAGGAAGGGGAGGAGACTTGAACAGAATATGACCTTGTTGTCCTATATCTCTACTTTTCCAGAAATTGACATACATGTCCCAACTTCCTGCTATTTTAACATATTCACTGGTCTTGATTATCTTCACTATCTTCCCTATCTTCCTTGTCTTCCAATAAGTTAACTAACTTTTCTAAATTATCATAAACTCCTTGAAACTTCTTGTCGGCTGGGATCTCTTTCCCATCAATCAACAAGCGTCTAGCGACATTAAACTTTTCAAGTATTCTACGTAAGATCTGTGCAGTTTCTTTATTTTCCATTTTGTTTTCCTCTACCAAACCCTATCAGAACCTAAGTTCTTTTCTAGAATGGTATTATTTTCTTCTTTTGTATTTTCTCCGGATCTGATCCTTAACATAGATTCATATGTTACACCATCTCTGCCCGCTTTCTTTTGTTCCTCTTCGATCTTATCTTGAATTTCACGGAACCAAGGATTAAGTCCTTTGTAAACAGACCAATCCGTACCCCTAGATGGTTCAAGCATTTTTTCCAACAATCCAAAGAACCAAAACGAGTTACTCAAATTATTCATAAATTGTGCTTCTTTTATCATCTCGTTTTTATTACTAGCTTTCTTAGTAGAATCAACAACTAAATATTCTATTTTATTCTCTATGCCAACGTAGGTTAAAAGTATCATCAAAAAATCATTAACTTCTTTGTCATTCTCATAAAATAATTTCATTGCCCCACAAATTTTAGATTGCAATTCCGATGACATTATTTCTTTTATAGTATTGTGAACATCTAGCCCATGAGCCTCTAAAACAGAGATAAAAAGAAAGGCGTCTCTAACTGGATCATATTCTATACATCCATTTAAACCTATGAAACTATTTTCAATTTCTAAAACATCTTTATCTAAATATTCTGAGATATCACAAGAAGAGGTATCCTCTATTGTTGCTATAGCCACGTTTTCGATTTGGATTTCATAAGCAGGGCAAATAATATCTTTCATCAATAGCCAAATAATCGGGAACTGATAAAGCCTCGATACAAATTGTTCATCATTTTTAAAGCAATCGACATTCTTTTCATCATGACAAAGGAACAGTAAAAAAGATCTCCAAAGATCAAGAACTTTTTCCATCTCTGTACTGTCCATCATTAAGCTACCATCACAAATCTGTTCAAAATGAGTAAAATAAATCAACACTATTTTACTATTTATATCAAACCAGTTTTTAGCTCCTGATATACAGATAGAGTTATTAGAAAGAGCGTCTATCTGTTCTTTATCTGTAAATCTTATATTAAGATCCACGAAAGGGCATCCAGCACCTTCACATGCTGATTCTATAAGAAACTTAGACAACTTATAATCACTAATCTTTCGCATACCTATCAATGTCCTCATTAGAGATACCAACCTTATTCATTATATCTGTCCAACTCTTACAGTCTTTTAGTGTCATTCTAAAAGAATCGACTTCACTTTGTGATATACCGCTTTTTTTACTTCTTGATTTTTTACTTTCTTTTTTAGCGTCCGAAGTCTCTGTCTGATCGCATCCATCATTTATTAGCCCATATTTTTCCATCATATCGAAAACAAACTCTTTTACGTCACATATGGATATATCAAAACCATATGTTTTGTGACAGTAGTCGCACGTATGTTCTATAACAAGATACGAAACTCTATCTTTTTTCTTGTTTTTTTTATTATCATATTCTTTTATGCCTATACCGATAATAGACTTTAATTGTATATTCCTACTACAATTAGGACATTCCATCTCTTCTATTCTGTCCTCTAACCATTGTGGCAAATCTATCATACTTAACTCCAACTTACTATTTCAACGAATAAGTCCAAACTCCTTTATCTTCTCTCTATATTAAGGTTAAGATCGTATGTCCAAGTAATACCTCTTCTATCATGTATTCCGAATATCTTTTGCTCTGGCAAAGATGATCTTTGAAGATTCTTTAAAGAGTAGATGTCGCCTCCGATAAATGAGCCATTCAGTAGAACTTTACCATGATTCGTAGACAGTTCGGCAGCACTATGATAATGCCCTGCGATAGTATAATCTGGTATATCTTTTAAAATACCAATCATTTTTTGTTCAAAATCTAACAAACTTTTTGCTGGCCACGCCATCCCCTTCATATCATCTCCATGAACTATTAGGAACTTATGACTTCTGATCTTTTCAAAAATCCACCATGTTTTAGGGACATTAAATTTGACTCTTGGATTATTCTTAAACCTACACATAAGAAATTGGTAAGTCATAAAATCCCAATTGACGTATTCTTTCTCTGAACCTCGCTTACTGCAATTACCAGTAAAATATGCATCTCCCTGCTCACCAAGAACAGCAATAGTTCCATTGTCAACAGTTACACACCAAACAGTATCATTGTAATCAACGACATTAAACTGGTTTGACTTGATACAATAACACGCTCGTTTCTTAACTTGTAAATACCAATTTTCCTGATTTTCGGTCTGTTTATTAGTTTTTATTCTTTTGTGCTTGTTCAATGAACAAGGGATATTGTGAGAAACCAACAAACCTGCAAGTGCTTCAAGAAAATTTTTCTTACCCCAAACTACATCTAAACCACCACGACGGACATACCCATCTTTATGCTTTTTCTCTTTTCGTACACTTCCGTCTCCTAAAACTATATATTCCAACAATATATTAACCTGACGATCAGACAAACTATGCATCCAATTTGGAACAGATTCTCTAATCGGTAAAAGTTCTTTTCTTATTTTTCGTGTCAAATCAGATGATTTTATATAAAAACAATTTTCTGTTCTACATTGTTTTAATTCTACACCTAAAATTGAATCAACATTCTTTTCTCTTTTATATATACTATGTGAGCATCCGATTCTGCCAAGTAATTTTTTTATCTTACTTATATTCTTGATTTTTGATTGATATATTGTTATACTATTACATTTTTGAGGATAACAACCATCTGTCATAATAATACCCAACAAACGCAACATGTCATCAGATATATTATAGTCTATATTGCCAGAATAAGTTGAAATAGGAATTTTATGAATTGTACCTGTGTCTCTTACCAAAGATTTTGCTTTAACTTTATGTAGATTAACAACACAATTTTTTTTAGGACGCATCCTATCAACTAAAACATCATGATCTAGTGTTTGTTTTATTTCAGCAGAAGCAGTTTTTCCAACTACAAGATTTGGTTCGTTTTGATAAATATGTACTTTTTGTATCGGTTGAAATTCAAATCGTGCATTTGTCATATTAATCGTCCCAACAAGATCTCCCTTCTTAATCTGATCATAAGTTTTATATCCGTCAGGCGTTAAGATTTTTGTATTTTTGTCTTGACATCTTCCATGATTACCGAATACACCATAAAAATTAATGTCTTCAAAAATAGTTAACCAATGATCAATCATTTGAGCAAGAGCCTCAACGCCCTCGACAAACTGTTCAAAAATAGGCATATTGATATAGATAGGAGACCAGGCACCAACATCATTCATGCCAGCAACGATATCTCCCAAGCAAAACAAATGCAATGTTTTCAGAGTGTATATATGGGAATGCAAATCGACAATATCAGTAGCACCATATGTTAAATTGTCAACTCTCTGTTTAAAAATGTTTAGATTGTATTCTCCTAATCCTCCAGTCTCCTCCAAAGTGAACTCTTCCCCTATATGACAATCGCTAATAATTAGTCCAACGTCTTCTACGTGATCTTTTTTAAATTTTTTACGCTTTGATTTTCTCGGTTTTGGAACATTCGGGAGAGCTTCTATAGCTCTAACGAGTCTATCTCCGATTATATCAGCTTTAACCTGATTGACACTAATTCTTTTATCTGTGAGATTAGCAAGTCTTTCGACGTAAGCCTTCTTTAATCCCTCTTTAATAGTATGTTTGGCGTTGTCATAAAAAGGCTTGTTAACCCAAATAGTACTTCTATACTTCTTTTCACAAGAGTTAACAGAACGACAAAGCAATTCTGACGATATTATACGATAAGGAAGACCGTCCTCTCGCATACTATATAACATAATTTCTTCGTCTTGAGTCCAAGGTTTAGGTATAGGTACAGTCTCAACTTTATCCTCGCTTTTGCTCTTACTTTTACTCATATTATTCCTTCCCTTCTTTATTATCTTTTATACTGCTATAGGAGGATGATCACGTTCTGTCGCCATTCTCATTTACAATTATAGCAAACCAACCGACCACAAAACATTTTTTAACAGATTTGGCTGAACATTAATGGTTTATAGCCTTCCCATTTTCTTCTAAAATATTTTAAACTTTTACGAAAATATATATGTCTATCTTCTTGAGATATCATTAACATCGTCTGATGAGGATTGTGAATAAGTCGAGCATCTGGATTCCAGCCAAAATGAAAGCCTCCCTTATCACACCGATAACAATAGTCTGGGTCTTCGAAATACATAGGGCTAAAACCAGTATCGAATAAACCAATTTCCTCAACAACTCTTCTTCTGATAATCATGCCTCCCGCTCCGACATAAGAATATGCATCTGTAGGATTCGAAACTTTCCTAAGCGGTCTAAAAGTTTCACTCATTGTCCAAGCTTCTACGCCGAGAACGTCATAATGCCCTTTTCCCATAAAAGAAATATGTTGTTCAAGCCAACCGTCTTCTACAAATTGGTCATTATCTAAAAATAACAAATACTCATATTCTAAATACTTACTTTTTTCATAGCCCATGTTTCGACCATCTATTACGCCGCTATTATAATCTAAAGAAATTAAAAGAATATTGTCTAGTTCAGACAGATACTCTTTTGTCCCATCTGTAGAACCATTATCTACCACAACTAAATGATATTTTCCATGAGTATTTTTAAAAAATTGAGATAAGAACTGTTTAGTAACATCAATTTTATTATGCGTCAATACTATAATGCAAGTCGAGTTTAACTTACTCATCGCCATATTGTACCACAGTTTCAGTCACATCAAACGCTAATATTAACAGATGCATTATAGAAAGAACAGTCTCCAACACCCCTTAATGTAAATTCTCCAATTACTCCTGAACTGGTCTCATCACAACATAACGTAGAATCGCTGATATCTTTAAATCTATCGCTTTCCAAAGTAACGCATGTACATTCATTTGGATCATGTCCAAAAATAGCCGCATCAGCAGATCTGTCATAAATTTCTGCATAATATTTCTGGTCTGTCTTGCAATATATTACAATCAAAACAACATTAGTGGCTATCTTAGAGAACCACCAACCAACAAAACCCACAGTATCTAAAGTAGCATCGTAAGCGTAAAGTCCCTGTGCTCTTTCATAACAAGAAGTTCCAGGCTCAGAGTCTATGAAAACTGATGCAGATGTATGTTTAGGATCATTGCAAGCAATCCATGGCAAACCAGAACAAACATTTTCGCCTGTCGCCGATGAAGCTGGAGCACCCTGTAAATAATCTTTTATACTTTTCTCAGGAACAAACATTTCAGAGAATCCATGGAAACTAATCTCAGTATTGATGTCACTGTTGTCTACTCTAAACGCTGATCTAATTTTACTTGGATCTTGTATTCTGACAATGTAACTATCATACATCTTTGTAGAGAAAACAACCAAACCATCTCTGGGATATAACTTATAAGAATCAGATGAAATCTCATTATTTGAAGAATTCAGAATAGTAACGACAGATTCATAATCCCAACCTCCATACTTGGCTTTAAACTCATAACCATTAACATTAATCAAAGCCTCAGAACGAATTCCTAGAATGTTTTTATTTCTTACCGGCAAAACGACCCCACCACCTGCGTTAGGTCTTGCTGGCTTAGCTCCACTATTAAAATCGTACCAGTTATGGGATTTAGAAGTAGAGACCCCAAACTTAACTTCTCCTTCGTCTGTAGAATCTAAAGTTGACACTACCTGTCTGTTGTTATCATCAACTGTATGTTCTTTAACAAACAGATAATCTGTTTTAACAGGTGTATAAGTTAAACCGAATCCTTCGACCAAAGGATGTCCTGTTGGAGATCCATCATTTATTTCTTTATTTGTTGTTGTAAGACAACTCGTAAGCTTCATATCAAATCTGACATATCTAACATCCATATCAGAAAAACCGACATCAAAACCAGGTTCAAAATAAATCGTATATGGAGAGTATTCATAATTATCTTCACTCACAGATACTCTCCACTCCCCTGTTGTATTCTCGGGGATATCAAATAACATATTTGCAGAATTGAGATTGACGACCTCTCCGAGATCGACAGTGTAAATAGCAGAACCATAACCTAAAGAGCCCTTAGTTCTACCAGTCATAATACAAACCAAATCATCCTCAAAAGAATCAGATACTATACTAAAACTCTGACCTCCAGTAAAATATGATAACTTGTCTAAAACAACAGAACCAGTCCTATCTATGCTAGACGAAACAATAGAAGGATTGGTTAACGATAAGTTGCCAACAATGAGAGGAACCTCTTGAGGATTGTCTATGTCATTAACGGCATCAATCGCTTCTTGATGTGTATTTATAGATGTATTTGGACTATTATCTGCAAAAATATATATTATCTTATCATAGACATCAAAGTCTTGATTGTTCAAAATATTAGAAACGCTATACAACGCATCATATAAAGGAGAAGACCCAAAAGGAATTTCTTCGGAAATAGTGTTTATAATGGTCAAAGCGTTATCGGAAGTTACAGCACCGTCACTCGTATGATCGAGAACCGAAGGAACAGTCATTTTACTAGAAAAAATATCAGTTGCAACTGAGTCATTCTGGTAAAGAGGAGCAGATAAAATTTTAAAAACATTATCGCTGAAAATAGATTTAGAATTAAGAGAAGCTATTGTTATGTTTGACGTAACAGGGACTACGCAAGAAGGAGAAAGAGCAACCGCATCACTGGATTCGTTAACAATAGAAATTAATGTTTGACCGTAATAAGAAACCAGATCACCAGATGTAGTACTAATAGTTTCTGGAATAACCCCATCAACTACAGTTGACTGTATGACAATTTTATATAAGCTATTATCCAGCCCTTCTATAAATATTGTACTATCAACAACCCCATTAATCATGTCATCAGAACGAGGTTTAAGAGAGACTACAGAATTCCCATCTATGACACTTATCTCTTTTTCGTCAAACGATACGTTGTATGGCAAAAACCCTTCTGGGATTAGAATATCATCATCTACATTCGATGTTTGTAAATATCCTGTAAGTTTTATGGTAGCTAAGATATCTGTATTGCCCCCATCATCAACCGCACTAATTTTAGCTCCTAGATACTGATTCCCATTTAAAAACATGCCATCTTCATATGGCTCAATAGATATTTTAAGAAAACCGTTTCCTTTACCGCTTTCCATCCCGCCCGCATATATAATATGCGAATTACCGTTATATGAAACGACTGTGGAACCACCACCATTTTTAGATTTTGTAGTATTGCCCAATTCTAAAATATCATATGGGACATCCCCACCAACATTATCAATAGCCTCAAATATTTTAAGTGTTTCTGAGTCAGAGTTAAATCCTCCAATAGAATAAATCTTGTTTCCATCGACAGCAGATGATGCAAAACATTTAGGCTGTAACATGTGATTAAACTTGTCGTCAGCGACATCAAGAGAACCAGAAGAAATATTGTATGAAAAACTCGTAACATAATATTCTAAAGAAGCATCTAACTTTTGGAAAGCACCAGATAAAACAATAATATTATCGCCATCTATGAATGACAAAGGAGAGATTCTACGATAAGATTTAAATTCTATTTCAGATATTGCATCTGAATATACCCACTCATCACTACTAATATCATAATAAAGAACTCTATCATTGTAATCTACAAAAGAACCATCATCTGTTATGTCCCTTATGCCACTAAAAATATAGATTCTGTTTAACGAGGAAATGTATACGGCTTCACCAAAGGCGACTCCATACTGTGTTTCATCTATAGAACCCACATCTATAGATGGCATACTCTCTATGTCGCTCCAAGTATCAACAACCGAATTATACCTTTCAGCCGCTCTTGAAATATATAATTTATGATTAACTCTATCATATCGAATGCCCCCCAATACATATATATCAGTTCCCACAACAACAGACATAGCCCCCATTCTCTCGGTTGGCATAGATGTTGCAGTCGTCCATGAATTATTAGATATATTATATCTTTCAACAGTAGATACGATTTCGCTTGCGCCAATCCCACCGATAGCATAAACTTGATCTAGAACAGATTCGACACACAAATGACCTCTTGCTGTGTTCATAGAGGACAGTTGAGACCATTCGTTAGTAAGAGTATCATAACTATCTGTTCTAACGCTAAAAATACTTCTTATCTTGTTAGCAGATGATTGGTCCTTCCAGTCATCTGCATCATTCCTTAATAATAAGCATATCGTTTCTGTACGATCTACGGTCCCTATGCTCTCTTCCGTTATATGATATGTCGCAGTAAGATATATATTAGCAGCTAAATCTTTATTAGATTGCAACGGCTGTAGCTCAACGATAGCATAACTTCTCTCTCTATCTGGATCAACGTCTTGATCAACATAGGTTAATGTTGTTACATTCCTTTTGACTGCTTGAACAGAATTTTCAGTGTTATTTATAATTTGAACATTTATTACTGTACCATCTGGTACTGCTGTCTCTGCAAAAGAGACATCAAGTACAAATTGGTTAATAGATTTACCGTCTAGGATTAGACCTTCTATCCTGCTGATGTCATCCCCGTCTTTAGCCCTTCTATCTACGACTCTCATTCTTAATGACTCTTCAGGAATTAATACTGTAGGAACTAAACCAGTACCGAAAGAGCCTCCACCAGTAAGCGTTAAAATCTCATTGTCAAAAATAGAAACGACATGTCCAGTAACAGTTATTTCATTATTATATAATGAATACTTATCTGCTGTTAAAGGAGCACAATCTGTACGCAGACTTTCAAACCCTGTAATGTTTTGGTTGTCGTGTTTTCTGTTAAGTCTGAAATAAACAAAAGTATTGTCATACTGAGAAAGATTGACAGATGCTGCCCCATGATCGATGATCGCGTTATCTGTGTTAAGAAGCCATCTGTCAAGATATGGGTCAAGGTATTCAACCACATCTCCCCAAATGATTTCTACATCTGGATCACTGGTATCTATCCTAATCATCATCCCATGATTAAGTTGATGGATTTGATTTCCAATAGATGCCATACATTGTCTAAATGGCTCAGAGTATTTAGTAGTAGAAGTTTCAGCATTATGAGAAATGGTAAGAGTCGCATACCCTAATCCATCACTCCAAAGTTTCTGTTTAAGATCATCAAACTCCATTAAGAAATTAGAAGGCATTACTCTATGTCCCTTCTCTCTCAATGGTATAAGTTCAATAACCTGAGAATCACTAGCTGTCAAGTCGTTGTAAAAGACTGAGACACTCAATGTGTGAGTTTCATATCTAGATTCAGAATCATGAATTTTAACGTTGTTTATCGGACCCATGAACACGTTTCTTGCAACACTTTTATTCAGAAAAGAGAAAATGCCATTCGAGTTACCAGCGTCATCGTCTTCGGAATAAAAGATTCTATCGATAGCATTATCTTTTTTAACTAAACTCCATTCAGCAACAACTGTATCAGGTAAAAAAGTTCTTTTAGATACATTAGTTGGATCATCTGGATCTAACATATAAACAATAGCTGTCTGCTCTCTAACCTGACGACCATCAGCTAAAGGAACATTAGGTTGTATGTCAACCACTAAAGGATTGCCAAAAACAATTAACTTCTTTTTTGTTTCTGTTGAACCGTCACGCAAATTAACCTTAACATATAGCAAGACAGACTGAGCTTGATTGGGAGTTGACAACGATATATCCGCATAAGTAACATTCTCTACCTCACCTGTTAAAGCTCCATATACATCTCTTTTCCCTCTTGTCCCAGTAACAACCTTAATATCGCTGTTTATATATGAGAAAACACTAAGCCCACCTTTAATCGGCTGTATTTCGTCTGCGTCGAAATCTACAATAGCATCGTAAACAGCAACACTAATAACTGAATTGCTAGATGTTGCAGCAAAATCCTCATCCTTTAAATAAACTCTAGAAACATATGAAGAAGCAGCAGTAGCATATGTCCCATCATAACTGTTAGTAGAAGACGGAACCTGATTGTCTAACGCATTAATTTTATGTTTACTAACGACTTCCACGTATCTGCTGTCTTTGTTAGTTATTTCAAATGACAGTTTATTCTTCCACTCAACCTGAATAAGTCTTGACTTGTATACAAATTCCAGATTATCAAAAGTAACAGTAAACCTTATTGACAACAAAATAGATTTAAGATTTGATAACAATTCTACGCTATCTGTTAATGTTAAAAA
>Ga0307377_10008249_pt1 | contig 10596 bp, 6 predicted proteins | sample TR3MG_FD_202535 | JGI IMG/M metagenome (GOLD analysis project Ga0307377, IMG submission 202535) | Soil microbial communities from Risofladan, Vaasa, Finland - TR-3 | ecosystem: Environmental > Terrestrial > Soil > Coastal area > Acid sulfate soil | place: Finland: Risofladan, Vaasa | collected... | reverse complement strand
CGTTCCCTGACCAGCCGGACGGCCTCGGTCTTGAATTCCTTACTGAACTGTCTTCTCTTTACCATTTGATTCCTCCAGTTTGATTAGAACACCTTATCTAGGTGTCTTTCAAACTGGGGACAGGCCAGTCCGTACGCAAGATCGTAAAGGCGGGGTCGCTGCAGACGCGGGATTACTCTACTCTCAGTTGTTGTTGTTGTACTGCCCAGATAATGGAAAAGTCGCTCTAGCGCGGATCGTTTCTGATCCTGAGCTCGTAAACAATGATGCAATGCAAAGTACGGGCTATCCTGAACCTACCAGCGACTACTTGTGTGTGCAGCTTAGTTGGTTAGCCGATCAGGATTGCATAGCGCACTTGAGCGCTGGATGGATCGATCAACATGTGCAAAACATGGGTAAGATACGAGGAGAGCCGATAGCGGTCAATTGGGAAGAGCTGATGAAGGTTGTCGGCTGAGCTCAATTAATTTTCTTTATAGTGGATATTCAATTGAATAAGGTATTACGTGGCTGAGGAAATCGAGTTCCACCCAAAGTCTCTATGTATTGACCTGGAAACATCGGTCGAAACAGAGGCAGCTATATACAAAATTGCTGCATGGCGGGCTGATACTGAGCAGAGTGCAGTGTTTCAAGGCAGATTTCGTTCTGCTGAGGTTAAGCCAAAACTGGATGCGCTCACTGTTGGTGCATCTTTTTTGTTGGGTCACAACGTTGTACAGCATGATCTGCCTGTTCTTAAGCGTATCTATCCTGATCTGGCGCTGTTAGCTCTGCCGGTCATTGATACGCTGCAATTATCCCCGATAGCATTTCCACAAAATCCATATCACAGTCTGGTCAAAGACTATAAGTTGGTGCGCGATTCGATTAACGATCCATTGAAGGATGCGCAGCTCTCATTGCGCTTGTTTAAAGATCAGCGCGATGCGTTGGTTTCACTCCATACATCTGCTCCTGACGAACTGGCTTGTTACCACTATCTAATGACTGCCGTTGAAGGCAACGGTCTATCCAGTTTATTCATGACCATCCGTCATGCGGCCAAGCCGGAGCTCGATCAGATCAGGAAACTGTTCAAGACGGCGGTGCAAGACAAAGTGTGCAGCACTCGGTTGGAAAAGCTGATTCAGAATGACCTCATTAATGTCAACATGTATATGCCGATTGCCTATGCGCTTGCATGGCTTCGCGTATCCGGTGGCAACTCAGTTCTACCGCCTTGGGTGGGGATGCAGTTTCCCAAAACTAAATCACTGCTCAAAGAGTTGCGCGATCAGACATGTAATCAACCGGGCTGTTCGTATTGCAAAGCGGTGCATGACCCTCGATCCGAGTTGAAGCGATATTTCGGATTCTCGAAATTTCGTGCGGAACCCGCTAATCAACAAGGCGGTTCGCTGCAAGAGGATATTGTCACTGCGGGGATGCGCGGTGAACATTTGCTCGCAATTTTGCCGACAGGCGGAGGTAAGTCGCTTTGTTATCAATTGCCAGCGCTAAACCGTTATTGGCGAAACGGTAGCCTTACTGTGATCATCTCGCCGTTGCAGTCGCTGATGAAGGATCAGGTTGATAACTTAGTAAAGCAAGGCATCTTCTGTGGGGCGGCACTCAATGGGTTGTTGAATGTGCCAGAACGGCGTGACGTGCTGGAGAAAATTAGGCTGGGTGACATTGGGATTCTGCTGGTATCACCGGAGCAATTGCGTAATAAAGGTTTTATTGATGCGATTCGCTATCGTGAAATTGGCGCATGGGTATTTGACGAAGCACATTGCCTTTCGAAGTGGGGTCAGGATTTTCGTCCCGATTACATATATGCATCGCGCTTTATTAAGGAGCATGTGCGTAATGAGCTGCCGCAAATCGCCTGTTTTACTGCCACTGCTAGGTTGGAAGTTATTGATGACCTGCTTGCGCATTTCAAAGAGATATTGGGCATTGAGTTAAATGTGTTCGCTGGTGGTCACGAAAGAGACAATCTCCATTACGAAGTGATCAATACAACCAGTCATGAGAAATTGGGCCTGATCCACAAGATTCTTGAAAGTAAGTTAAAAGATTCAGAAGGTGGTGCAATTGTCTTCGCGGCGAAGCGGAAGAGTGCCGAGGATATTTCTGCCTTCCTGAAAGAAATGGGATGGGGTTGTGCGTATTTTCATGCGGGGTTGCCGCCGGATGAAAAGAAAGATGTGCAGCAAAACTTCATTAATGGGAGTTTGCGCGTCATTGTGGCCACTAATGCTTTTGGCATGGGCGTGGATAAACCGGATGTGCGTGCTGTGATCCATGCCGAGATACCCGGATCACTAGAAAACTATCTTCAGGAAGCTGGGCGGGCTGGTCGTGATCGTAGGGCGTCGCGTTGCATATTGCTTTACGACGAAAACGATGTAGAGGTTCAGTTTGGACTTGCGGCACGCTCTCGACTCAGCCGCAAGGACATTGGCGAAATATTGCGCAGCTTGCGCAAACGATCCAATAAGGCGAAAGACAACACGATTGTGATAACTGCCGGAGAAATATTGGCAGATGAAGACTTGGATTCAGAAATAGATGCTGAGAGTCGCGATGCTGAGACACGGGTTAAAACGGCGGTCTCATGGTTAGAGCGTGCCAGATTGTTGCAGCGTAATCAAAATGAAACGCGGGTGTTTCCTGCAAGCCTGAAAGTTGGCAACTTGAAGATGGCCGAGGAGAAGTTGAAAGCGGCTAATCTAACAGAAGATAACAAACGAAAATATTTGAGGCTTGTTGAGTTGCTAATCAATGCCGACGCTACAGAAGGAATTAGTACCGATGAGCTGATGCTGCAAACCGAGATGCCCAGCGAGGAATGTGTTCGGGTACTTCAGCAGATGGAGTTGCTAGGTATTTTGAGCAACGACATTGTTATTACGGCGAGGGTGCGCAAGGGCATCGCCAATTCTTCCCAAGATATGTTTGCAAGCGTTACGACAACCGAGCAAGCATTGCTTGATTTGTTGCCAGAACTTGCGCCTGATGCGGATACGAATGAGTGGCAGGAATTAAATCTGCGCAATCTATGTCAAGGTGTCAAAGATCGCATTGGCAGGGAAACCATCGTTGAGGACTTGCTTGCCTTGTTGCGAGCCATGAGCCAGCCGTTCGGCAATACTCAAGCAGAGCGTCCAAGTTTTGAACTCAAGAAAGTTACCCGCGACCACTATCGAGTCAGGCTCCGTCGGTCATGGCAGCAAATTAGAGAGATAAGTGAGAAGCGCCGCGATATCTCTCAAATATTGCTGAGTTTCTTCTTAGGGAAACTGCCACCAGAGGTGCGGGGTGCTGATCTATTGGTGGAAAGTAAGGCAGGTGAGTTATGTGAAGTCTTACGCAATGACATTACTTTGGGAGGTCAACTCCGTGATGAAGCAAAGGCACTGGAGCAAGGCTTGCTCTATCTCGACCGTATCAAGTCCATTCATTTGGACCGTGGGCGGACAGTGTTCAGATCAGCCATGACGATCCAAATCTTCCCAGATGAGAATAAACGCGGCTTTAGGCAAAGTGATTATGTGGGTTTGCAGGAGTATTACCAAGAGCGCAACTTTCAAATTCATGTGGTGCAGGAGTATGCCCGCCTTGGACTTGAAAAACTCAATGATGCGATGGCATTCATCGCGGCGTACTTCCGATGGTCGAAAAGCGATTTCATAAAAAGATATTTTGCGACGCGAAAAGAGTTGCTTGAACTGGCAACGACGGGCGAGTCTTTGCACAGAATTGTAGATGATCTGAAGCATCCCTTGCAGCAATCCCTTGTGGCGGACAAGACAGATACGAATCGGTTGATTCTTGCAGGACCAGGATCAGGTAAAACAAAAGTCATCGTGCATCGAGTTGCTTACTTGTTGCGAGTGTTGCGTACCCCTGCGGACGGCATCATTGTGCTGACGTTTAATCGCCTTGCCGCATATGAAGTGCGGAAGCGTTTGTTTGACTTGGTAGGCCAAGATTCCTATGGGGTCACTGTGCTGACCTATCATTCAATGGCAATGCGCTTGACTGGAACTTCTTGGCGAAGCATGGCCGAGAGAGACGAGACGCCTGACTTTGATGCGATTATTCGAAATGCCATCAATTTGTTGCAAGGGAATGGCCGACTTGGTGATGACGAAATGGATGACCTGAGAGATAAATTGCTGCAAGGGTATCGCTATATTCTTGTCGATGAGTATCAGGATATTGATGCTGCGCAATATGAGTTAATCAGTGCGCTTACTGGACGAGTCTCTAAAGATCGAGATTCGAAACTGACCATCATGGCGGTGGGAGACGATGATCAGAATATCTATGAGTTCCGTAAGACCAGCAACGAATTCATCAAACGCTTTCAAGAAGACTACCAGGCAAAGACCGAATATCTTATTGAGAACTACAGATCCAGCTCAAACATCATTGCTGCGGCGAACCAAATTATTGCTGACAACCCAGATCGGTTGAAGCAAGAACATCCGATACGAATCAATTATGCACGTCAAAGTAATTTGCCCGGCGGTCAATGGGAGAGGCTAGACACCTTTGCCAAAGGTCGCGTGCATATCGTTCGTTGCCCCGCTGATGCCAACATTCAGGCGCAAATGGTGATGGAGGAAGCGCGTCGGTTGTTCGCATTGTCGCCTTCATCGAATTGGGCTGATTTTGCGATACTAGCAAGAGCTCACAAATACCTTGCGCCTATTCGAGCGTATTGCGAGCTGAACGGTATTCCATGTGTTCAAATTGAAGCTGGTCGCGGATCAGGAAAGCTCAAGCTCAATCAGGTAAGAGAAGGGCAGATGCTGATTCGTTTACTGTTGAACCCAAGGCGGAACCTTGTTGCTAAAGCAACTTTGCTGCGTTGGGTTGGGAGTCACAGTGCTAAGCAGCCTGAAAATCATTGGATGCAATTGCTGCATCAGTGCGTCAATGAATTTTGCCTTGCATGGTCGTTGGATGAAATACCAGCCAGCCAGTTGCTGGAGTGGGTCTTCGAATTCAGTAATGAGCAGCGAAATTCTGTTTCGGGAAAGATAACCATTTCAACTGTTCATGCTGCAAAAGGGCGCGAATTCCGTCATGTAATTGTTCTAGACGGTGATTGGCCGGCAGTGGCTACTCCAGATGAGAGACGCTTATACTATGTTGGCATGACCCGGGCAAAAGAAACATTGGCTCTGTTTGAGTTCAATAGCGCACCCAATCCATTTAGCTCAAGCATACGTAATCAGCCATATGCATTGTTGAGCGACAATAACGTACACCCTTCCCGAAATCCTGCGCTAGATGTAAAGTTTGTTGAACTTGGGAATGCGGATGTTTATATGGACTTCGCAGGGCAATCATCCGATCCAAAGCTTCATCAAGCCATCGCAGAATTGATGGTTGGTGACGATTTAAAATTGGTTGGAAGAGAGTTGCAAAACAATAAAGGCATAGTCGTAGGGCGCTTATCCAAGAGTTGTGTGATCAACGACCGCAATGTTGTTTCAGTCAAAGTCAGCGCAATTGCATCGCGATTTGATAAACAGGTTATCGACCCAGTATGGCGCGAGCGACTTAAGGTAAAAGCGTGGGAAATTGTACTGTGTTCAATACAAACATCATGAGATTCTCTCTTAGCAAATTACCGCTTATTTATCTGCCTCATTGGCGTTAGCAAGGTAATAGATACATTCGGGGGCAGTTCACGAATATTCCCCATGCAAAACCTCGCATCGCTGCGAGGTTTTTTGAAACTGCCGAAAGCCGCCGCCAAAGCCGCGATCATGTAGGCGTGGTCATGCACCCCGGCGCTCTCGCGCGCGCTGTGCATCGCCCACATCGGCGAGCCGACGTCCACACTCGCAACCCCCAGTTGTGATGCCACGATAGGCCCGATGGTGTTGCCGCAACCCAGGTCGTTGCGGTGCGCGTACTGCTGGCATGCCAAGTGATGCGGGCCAGCACGTCGGTCATGAAGCTGCCGCCGGCACCCGCGGTAGCAGGGCGACTTGAACGAGTTGTTTAAAATAGAGCAGTTTTTTAACATATCACCGTTGACGTGATAAGAATTCAAGGAAATTTATACACGTTCTGGTTGACGTGTTAAGATTATCCAAATTTCTTATCACGTTCCCGCAGGGGGAAATATGACCGAACTGGATATTCCCAGCCCCGCCAGCCTTGAGGTCAAAGCGGTATGGCAGAGCCTGGCCGAGGCGCACCGCCATCTGGCGGAGCTGAAGGGTTTGTGCGAGTCGCTGCCTAACCGTGCCATTTTGCTGGATACGCTTGCCATACAGGAGGCGAAGGACAGTTCCGAAATCGAGAACATCATCACCACGCATGACGAGTTGTACGCCTACGACCAGAGCAGTTCAGCCACGCCTGCGGCCAAGGAGGTGCAGAACTACATCTCTGCCTTGAAGGTGGGGTTTACCGATGTGGTGAATTCCGGCTTGATCCGCATGAGCACAATCTTGCGGGTGCAGGAGGAGGTCGAGCAGAACAATGCCGGTTTCAGGAAGGTGCCGGGGACGGTGCTGAAGAATCAGACGACGGGCGCGGTTGTCTATGAGCCGCCGCAAGATGCCGTGCTGATAGAGAAACTGATGACGCAACTGGTGGACTTTATCCATGCGGATGACGAGTTTGATCCCCTGCTGCGCATGGCGATTGCGCACCATCAGTTCGAGAGCATTCACCCGTTTTACGACGGAAACGGCCGCACCGGACGCATTTTGAATTTGCTGATGTTGCAGCGCGAGGGGCTGATGGATTTGCCGGTGTTGTATTTAAGCCGGTATATCACTGCAACCAAGGATCAGTATTACCGCTTGCTGCAAGCGACACGCGAGACGCATGACTGGTCGGACTGGTGCGTTTACATCGTGAAGGGCGTGGCGCTAACCGCCAGGAGCGAGATCGGGTTGATCAGGAATCTGCGCGAACTGATGCAGGCCACCAAGCAACGGCTGCGCAAGGAATTACCCAAGATCTACAGCCAGGAATTGCTGAATAATTTGTTCCGCTACCCTTATACCAAGATCGAGTTCGTCGAAAAGGATTTGGGCGTCTCACGGATTACGGCGGCCAAGCATCTGGACGCACTGGCGAAAAGCGGCTTTGTGGAAAAGAAAAAAATCGGGCGCACGAATTTTTATATTAACCGCCCCCTGTTCAACCTGCTGACGCAGATCAGCCTGAACGATGAATGAAGCCGGAGAATTCAAAGGACGGCGCCCGATTGAATTTGCGAAAAGTATAACGCCTGCTTTGTTTCAACTGCCGAAAGCCACCGTCAAAGCCGCAATCATGTAGGCGTGGTCATGCACACCGGCGCTCTCGCGCGCGCTGTGCATCGCCCACATCGGCGAGCCGACGTCCACACTGGCGACGCCCAACTGTGATGCCACGATAGGCCCAATGGTGCTGCCGCAACCCAGGTCGCTGCGGTGCGCGTATTGCTGGTACGGCACCTCGGCCTTTTCGCAAAATCCGATGAAGCGCGCGGCGGTCTCGGCGTTGGTGGTGTAGCGCTGGTTGGCGTTGGTCTTGATGACCGGTCCGCCGTTCACTTTCACTTTGTGGCCGGGTTCGTAGGCGTTCGGGAAGTTCGGGTTGTAGGCATGGGCCATGTCGGCGCTGATGAAGAAGCTGCGCGCCATCGCGCGTTGCCTGTCTTCTTCGTCCAGCTTGGAATGGGCACTGATGCGGGCCAGCACGTCGGTGATGAAGCTACCGCCGGCACCCGCGGCGCTCTCGCTGCCGACCTCTTCGTGATCGAACAGGGCCGTCACACAGGTGGCCGTTGGTTGTTTGGTTGCGGTCAGCGCGGTGAGAGCCGCATAGCAGGAGGCCAGGTTGTCCAGCTGGCGACTGGCGATGAATTCTTCGTCCGCACCCCACAGGCTGCCCTTTTGCACATCGTAAACAGCCAGCTCCCAGCTCAGCAGGTCTGCCGCATCGGTGTCGGTGGCATCGGCCAACAGCTTGCGCAACAGTACTTCGGCGTTCCCAGTTTCACCTGCGCTTTCACCTGCGCCTTCGCCTAACTGACCCAGGATCAGCGGCAATTCGGTTTGCTTGTTGAGCTTGAGGCCCTGTTCGTTGACATCGCGGTTCATGTGGATCGCCAGGTTGGGCAGCCGCAGCAGCGGCCGTTCGAAGCGCAGCAAGCGCGTTGTCTGACCCGTCGCCGTGCGCAGCACGACACGCCCGGCCAGGCTCAGGTCGCGGTCGGTGAAGGTGGCGAGTATCGGCCCGCCATAGACTTCCACCGCTAGGCGCGCGAGTCCGTCGCCGGCCAGCGCCGCCTTGGGCTTGACCCTGAACCCCGGCGAATCGGTATGGGCGCCGACGATGCGAAAGCCGGCTTCCGCGAGCGGCTTGCTGCCCTGCACGAAGGCGATCATCGACGCACCGCCGCGCACCACGTAATAGCACCCGCCCGCCGCAAGTTGCCAGCGCGCATCCTCTTCAAGCTGGGTGTAGCCGTTCTTCTGCAGCAGCGCCTCGGCATTCGCCACGGCGTGCCAGGGGCTGGGGCTGGCGTTGATGAAGTCGATTAGTTCAAGGGCGGCGGTGCGGTCGGGTGCAGATTCGGTCATGGTGGGTAACAGTGAGTGTTGATGTGGGTAAGTATACAAGAGGAGCTGAGAGGTAGGAGCGGGCCATGCCCGCGATCCACATATTGATCGCGGGCATGGCCCGCTCCTACGGGAATCTTGGCGGCGTAGCTCGGTTGATTGACAAAAGAACGTTCGTTCTCTACGATGCGGATGTCGTTCTGTACGTGGGTGATTTTACAGAATGCCGCAAAGGGGGAAGGGCAATGGCTGACAAGAAGTTGATAGCGTCTGTTGAGCAAATCGAATCGCGGATATTCGTTATCCGTGGGCAGAAGGTCATGCTGGATGCCGACTTGGCAGAACTTTATGGGGTGGAAACCAAGGTGCTGAATCAGGCGGTCAAGCGGAATTCGGAACGCTTCCCGAATGATTTTATGTTTCAACTCAACAATGGCGAAAAGACCGAGGTGGTCACAAATTGTGACCACCTCGCCAAGCTAAAGTATTCGTCATCTTTGCCCTATGCCTTCACCGAACATGGCGCGCTGATGCTGGGTAATGTGTTGAAGTCCGAGCGTGCGGTCGAGGTCAGCCTGATGGTCGTGCGCGCCTTTGTTCACTTGCGCGAGCTGGTTTCTACCCACAAGGAGCTTTGGATTAAACAACTAGCCATTCGACTAGGCTGCAAAAGACCGCAGCCAAGTCGCTGGTTATCGCAGAAACTCAACCAGCTGGAACGCAAGGTTGGCGCACATGATCGCGCGATAGCAGAGTTGATCAACGCCATTCGCCAGCTCATGACTCCGTTGGATACAAAAAATAAACGCCCCATCGGCTTTGCGCCGTGGAAGGAGAAATGATGCTGGAATAATGATTGGCGCGACATGCATTCCAAGAGGCGCTTCGAAAACGCCCATGCCGGCATGTTAAAATCGCGCACTATGAAAATGAAACCCCATCCCGATTCCCTGCAACGTTTCCTGTTCGAACAATCCAATGTGCGCGGCGAGCTGGTGCATCTCGATGATGCCTGGCGCGAGGTGTTGAAGCGGCACGACTATCCGCCGGCCCTGCGCTCGGTGATGGGCGAGTTGATGGCGGGGGCTGTGTTGCTGGCGGCGACGCTGAAGCTGAAAGGTTCGCTGATCCTGCAGATACAGGGGCAGGGGCCGGTGACGCTGCTGGTGGTGGAGTGCGACGGCGAGCTGAATGTGCGCGCCACGGCGAAGTGGCAGGGCGAGCTGGAGGGGATCGGTTTTGCGCAGATGGTGGGTGACGGACGTTTCGTCATCACGCTGGATCCGCGCGATGGCGGGCAATCATATCAGGGTATCGTCGAGGTGGATGGCGACAGCGTGGCCGAGGTATTGCAGAACTACATGCAGCGCTCGGAACAACTGGCGACGCGCCTGTGGCTGGCGGCGGATGAGCAGGGCGCGGCGGGGATGTTGTTGCAGAAGATGCCGGGCGATGGCGGCCATGCCGTTGTTGAACAGGATGACGACCAAGGTGAGGATCGGGATGCCGACATGTGGCAGCGCGTGACGATACTGACCGATACGCTGCAGCGCGAGGAGCTGCTCGGCCTGCCTGCGGAGGTGTTGATACGCAGGCTGTACGGCGAGGAGGATGTGCGCCTGTTTGATACCCAGCATGTGGCGTTCAGCTGCTCGTGTTCCCGCGAAAGGGTGGCGCGCATGCTGAAGATGCTCGGGCGGGACGAGGTGCAGTCGGTACTGGACGAGCAGGGGAGGGCGGAGGTGATCTGCGAATTCTGCAACCGCCATTATCACTTCGACAAGGTGGATGCGGAACAGGTGTTCGCCGCAGAGGTGCTACTGGACGGCAGCGCCTCGGTGCATTGAGCCGCAGCAACTTGTTCGTGGGCCCGCATTTCCCGCGGGCGCTGCACAAATCGCAAATCAGGCTGTCGGGATAGTGCGGCACGCGTCGTTTGTTCAGGAGCCTTTATTTCAGGCGGTGTTATTCCAGATCGGCAGGCTTGGCGCGCATTTTCGCGGCAATGTAGTCCCCG
>Ga0307377_10008247_pt1 | contig 10600 bp, 12 predicted proteins | sample TR3MG_FD_202535 | JGI IMG/M metagenome (GOLD analysis project Ga0307377, IMG submission 202535) | Soil microbial communities from Risofladan, Vaasa, Finland - TR-3 | ecosystem: Environmental > Terrestrial > Soil > Coastal area > Acid sulfate soil | place: Finland: Risofladan, Vaasa | collected... | reverse complement strand
AACTTGGTACATCCAATGATGCTGCTATATGTGCCATTGCTGAGTCAGTAGCTAATATAATCTGAGCTAATTTAGTTAATGCAATTGAATAATCTAATGATTTAGAATGTTTACAAAAATTAAATACTCTATGTGGATTTTTAACTCCCTTAATAAAATCATCTACATGTGTTGCTTGTCTTGGACTGTCAGTTAAAATAACATCATGACCACGGTCTGTTAATTCATCAATAATATTTACCCAAAACTGTGGGCGTGGACTTCTAATTGGAGAGCTTGCTCTTACCTGTAATAATATAAATTTTTGTGGAGTAACTTTCCACTCCTTTAATTTATCAATACAAAACTGAAGTTTCTCCTCTTTGACGTCTTGTCTTGGAATCAACAACTCATCTGGTAAATTCAATCCTAACCATTTAGTAAATAGATTATATGCATTTTCAGTTTCAGCTAATTTACATCTTTCAATAACACCTTCAAATAATGCATGATAATTAGCTTCTTTTAAATATTTTACTGAAAAAGGAAGATCTAAAACCTCATCAACACAATCCCACGTTTCCACCATAGCTTGATATTGCGGACCACAGGCAAACCGAATTATGCATGTTGGGTATTTTTCTTTGAGATAACGAAGATTTGGTTGGATAAACAGAAGATCTCCAATTCCTCCTGTTCTAAAAACAAGAAGGGTTTTACCTTCTAAACTTTGACCTCTGTAAGGTCTATAAACATTTTTAAATTTTGATTTGGCAGGCATTAATATTTTTTGATTACCCGATTCTTTGCTTGCGTGCAATTGTTGATATACACCCAGTCCCATAACATAAGTTATTTTCTTTTTAAGTTGTTGGTTTTTAAAATAATTTTGTATAAATCCAACATCTTTTTTAGCTGTTGCTAATACAATATTAGGAGGTGATTCTCTTAGTTCCTCTAAATCATTTACATGTTTTGATAGATCTCCACCCAATCCTAAGTCTCTCAATTTACTTTTTGAAATGGGTATTAGATTTCTATGTTGTTGTGCTTCAGGTTGCCATGCAAATTCCGTATTCAATGTCATTCTGTAACTTCCTTTCGTTTAGTTTTTTATTATTCTTTTTTTGCGTTCCATCCTTTATCTACTGCAGAGAAAAATTGTTTTTTCTTTTCATCATCTAATTGAGTTGGTGATGTTATTTTCCACTTTTTCATCATACCTTTGAAATATGTTCTAAACTCTTCCTCTTTAATCAATCTTTTTGTTGTTTTCAATAGTATGTTCTCAATTTGTGGTAGTTCATCTGCAACTACTTCTTCTGGTTCATCACTACCAGTTCCAGCTATATCAGCTTCAACATCTCGTTGTAGTTCTGGAATGTTTTGATCTGGTATATTATCGATTTCATTTTCAATCTCAGAAAGAAGGTCATCACCTTCTTTAATATTCATCTGTTTCACTGCTTTCATGATACATGCCTGACGTTCTTTTCGATCTTTTATATGAACACATTTTTTCTTTATTTTTTCCATTTTCTTTTTCATATCAGAAGTTGAGATTCTTTTTTCTGAAATTGACAAACTATCAATTTCATCCAAAACTTCATCAAGAAGATCTTCCATTTCTTGTAAAGTTTTATAAGCTTTATAATCTCCAACTAAAATAGCATCAAGTAAATCAGATGCTTCTTGAACTCGGTTTGGTTTTCCCATTGGTCCGTCTCCTTGACCTCTTTGTTGTCTTTGGCCTTTTCCTTTTCCCTGACCCGCAGGGACACATTTCTTTTTAATCGGTCACCATCTATGACCTTCTGGACATTTTATTTTTTTTGCCATTATTTTATCCTCTTTAATTATGCTTCTTTAAATTTTGCCATTTGGGCACTAGCTTTGGCTTGTGCTTCTCTAGCATTTATCATTTTCTTTTGAAATCTCTCAACAGCGGTTTTTAACGTACTCACACATGTATTTGGATTTATAGCTGTTGTACATTTTCCTTTAATTGAATTTAATCTTGAAATAGCATTATTGGCAGCGGTCATATAACATTGAGCTTTACAAAAATCTTTTTCGTATTTGTTTTCAATACGAGCATGACATTTTGTTTCATAACAATCTGTCCAATCATTATTAAAATCACCTTCAATATCTGCAGTCGCAATTCTGGCATCAAATTGCTCATGTAACATGTTTAAATATTTATCAATTTTTTTCATTTACCCATCCCTTTTACATCTGCCATGGTTCTAATTAATAAACCATTAGCAACTGCTGTTAATGGATTTTTTGCTTGTCTAATTTCTGACACCTCAAATGGAAGCTCATATGTTGAAAGAACTTTCTTAAATAATGGAACAAACCCCTCAGGTAAACTTGTGCCACCCGAAATAACAATTGGGATTTCATCATCAATTTCAATGTCAACTTTTTCATCAAACTCTTTGATGATCTTTTTAACTGTATAATCGATCAAAGCTTTATGATAATAAAAAAGTGCTTCCAATACTCTTTTAGTCTTTTTATTTTTAACAGTTGATTCGCCAGATAATTTCATATATTTTTCTTTGAGATTTGTAACTCTATTTGCAACCATATCTAAATCTGCAGCAACCATTCTATCAATCCAATCGCCCGCTTTAGCTGTTGAAAATGTTAATGCTTCAACACCTTTATATGAGATAGCAACATTTGCCATACCTGCGCCAAAACTGATACCAATGCCACTAAATTTTTCTTTAGCACATTCTGAATATATGATTGCCATTGCTTCATTTACTGCTGTATGATTAACTCCAAGACTATTTAAAATTCTTGCAAAAACATTTTCATGGTAAGTTACAGATCTACCTTCATCAATTGCTTCAGCAGGAATTGAATACGAACAATAAACCTCTTTGTCTTTTGTATCTCCAATCAAATCTTTTAACATCAATGTTATTACATCGATTGCAGCAATTTCTTTTGGAGATATTAATCCTTTTTCCATTGGTCTTGAAACTTCCTGTCCGAAAATATTAGCAAATTCAAATGCATCTGAACCGATAATAAACATTTCATGATCTTCGTTTTCAACATAACTAATGTTACTCAATTGACTTATTGATACATCTTCTTTGTCAACCTTTAGAAAAACATTTCGTGTTATTTTTACATCTTCACTATCAGATCTAGAACAAGCAAGATGCATTGTGCCAACATCTAAACCAATACTAACTACATTTTTTGGTTTTTCTTTTTTCTCTATAGTTTCTTCGTTCACATCAGCCACTTTTCCTTTTCCCATTTTTATCCCCCCACTATTTCTTCATTAAACTAGATAAAATATCTACAGAATCTTCTATATCATCATCTCGTTTTATGATTTTTATATCTGACTTAATTGTCATATCGCTTAAATTGATCTCAGGAATGAATGAGTCTAATTCTTCAATTTCAGGTTCATCCCCTTTAAATAGTATCTCTGTAGGAAGTGGTTTATTAACCAGCTGAAATTGACCCTTTCTAAATAATTTTTCAAGGTTATCCAATTTATCAGTAATTTGTTCCTTTTCTGAGTCGACATTACCATCTTTTTTAATCAACAGAGAAGCCATCATTTTTTCTAGTTTATCAAATCTTTTATCCACAGATAATTTTGATAGGTCTTCTTGTTGTGAATATCTCTTTTCAAAATCTTTATTTGTGTATGTTTTTCTATTACCTGTTCCCGGTTTAGATACAATCTTATATTGTTCTATACTAGATGCTTTTAAATACATAGCAACTTTTCTCATATCTAAGTTGGTTATATCAATATCAACTGGACTTCGGAAAGTTGGCAATCCAGGAATTTCAATTGTTTGCCCAAGTTGTGTTATTTTCAAAATTATCATTTATTTCAACCTTTCCATTTTTATCGCTTTCTTAAGTCTATTAATTGTATCTTTAAATTTAAAATCTTTTCCTTTGTTTTTATTATAAACTGTATAGAAAATTGCCAAAGCAAAATTATAAGCAGATTTTCCTAACCAAGGTATAGATAAACCCAAAGCAGCTCCTGATCCGAATAAGGTAAGCAACATTAATCCTTCTGGACTTACAAATAAATCAGCAATACTAAAACTTCCAGATAGAGAATTTGAAATATCAGAGAAATTAAAATCATAATCCAAATCTCCAATAAAAGTCATGTTTAACCATAAATAAAGAAGAAGCCCAGCAATAACAACTCCACCCACTTTCTTCAATTTCGGATATTTATTTAAAATGTCATCTATCTTAATAGCTCCAGATCTTAATTTTTGAATAGCTCTAGTTTTATATAGTTCTTTAAAAATTGCTATCAAACCACCTCTAACTGCTTTTGATAACTCAGATATACATCTAAATATCAAACCAATATTAAACTTAAACGATTTAAGAATTTCATAAAATTGTTTTTCTTTAAATGCAGCAACAACATCGGGTAATCCAAGTTTAAACTCTTTTGCAATTTTTTCAATCTGAGTTCGCATATCACTGAAAACTCTGAGAAATTCTCTTGGTAAACTCATATTTCTTATATTATCAAAAAATCCCTCAGTTAACTTATTTTCAAATACAAGATCTAAAGATTCACAATAAATCTCATAGGATATTAAATTATAATCAAGTTGAATTAGATCTAGATATTTTTCTAATTGCATTATTATTAATCCTGTAGTAGTTTTAGAATCTCATCTAATGTATTATTTTTTGTAAAATCATTTTCTGGAGTTGAAACAACTGAATTATCAACGCTCAATACTTTTTCAATAAATCTTTTTTGATCTGGATGAACTAATAATTCTGCTTCACCCATTTGAGTTATCCATTTATGAGTTCTATGTTCATGTGATAGTTTAACTTTTTGATCTGGATTTTTCATCTTACATATATAATTATAACAAATGCTTTTTCGTTTCCCTGCATCTGCTAAGTATTCAAACTTACCAACAAATTCATCAATTATAACATCAAGACCAGTTTCTTCTTTTATTTCTCTTACAACACATGGTCTTGGTTTTTCACCTATGGGTTTATCACACTTCCCTCTTGGAAATTCAAAATGAAGTGGCCAATGATCATCTGCTGCTCGTTGGATTAACAACACCATAGGATTGCCATTTTCATCTTCTTTAGTAACAATACCCGCAGCAACAGTCATAGTAACTTCAACTTTATCTTCATCCGCAATCATTGATTCCAAGTAATTTATTAATTTATTTGTTGTAGTCATTACGTCTCCGGTTCCAATTTTTTATATACATATAATTCTAATATCATTCCTGTTGTAAAAGTAACAGTATCACGCCTAATAACTAAAGTCCAACCAGTGTTGGTTATATCATAATTATCTTTATATGCTAATTGACCATATGCTGAATTAACAATTAAAATATATGGTTCTACAATCTGTTCTGGAAGAGTGATATAAATATCTGAAGTTGAATCGCTAGATGCTTCATCTTCTAAAACTGTATGAAAATATCTTGTATTAAAAACAAAATCCCCAATAAATGCAACAGTAGCTGTGGTATCATATATTATACTAGATGTTCCATCATAATATGGGACATTTTGTATGGGAGTATATGTGGCATCATCTGGATCCATTTCATTATTTGGATTGTTGGTTTCTGGTGTTAATCCCCAATCCCATTTAAAGTTATATAACATTCTTGTATCTGGTGGTTGATAATCATTATATGCTGAATATACTGAACCATAACCTATACTAATGTCAGCTTCTTCTGCTAAATAATCAGATTCAATTATTAGATAATTTGGCATTTCAATTTCATAGTTAAGTGTAGCACCAAGTTTCCATTCAGCAACATTATCAGTTCCACCATATCGATTACTTGCATCTGACATACCAGTTAATGAAATTTGAGGTTTAACATTCAATGGAAGCACAAGTTCATTTTGTGCTGTTGATCTTACTAATTGAGTTGATGCATTTGCCGATGTCCAATCGAGTTTATAATTCTTTGAATATTCGCTTGTATAATTATAATTAACAAAATCAGGTGGTAATATAATAAATGATGAAAAGAATTGTGGATATATAATTCTATCCATACCACCAAACATATTTATCATCATCATTCTCAAATCACAATATTCATAAAAACTATTCAACAACATAATCAATTCAATCTCGCCTTTTATGCGAATAAAACCAGCATGAACTATCACACGGTCATCTCTATAAATAGGATCAAATAGTCTTTTGATTAATGTTGGATTTAAATTTGGATATCTCCAAAATTGCCTGCCACCCGCATTTCCATCAGCTGGTGTAAAGTCTCCAGATGGATTTAGTATTAAAGCTGGAAACATTGGATTGTCAGTTTCACGATCATACTGACAATTTTTATTTATATATTCCACAGCTTTATCATATGTCCCCACAACACGATACTCAAATCTTGTATATAAAGATCCTGAAAACCAATCAAGAACATCTTTATAAAAATGAGCGAATACATTGTGGATAAAATGATATCTATCTCGAAGTTGAGTCATCTATAATTGCCTCTTTTTCTGCATCTGAAAATTTTATAATTTCATCAGTTGGTCTTCGGATTTCAGATCCAGCTTTTCCACACAATCTGCTTTCTTGATGAAATTCATCTAATAAATTTAATGCAGGTGTGGTTGATATTTGTATCCCGCTTGTCCTTACTATTTTTTTAGCTAATCGTTTTAATATATTATGTCTTTCGGTTATAATAAAAGCAAATTCATTATTATATGAAGTCATTGTAAAACCATAAATATTTAACGTATCATATATATCTTTATCATGTAAATGAACCTTTGATAATGTGATGGTTTCATTTAAAATAAACGAAACATCAGATGTGTATTCGTCTTTAATTTTATCAAATTGGTTTAAAATATCGAGTGTATCTTTTCGATAGTTATGTAATTTTATGAATGTTTCGCAGAATTTTGACGATTCTAAATTCTTGTACATGTTAATCTTAACATTATGTTTAAACTCACTTGTGGTGAAATCGGGGTCAACTTTAAATAATAAAAATGTCGATTTCTTACTAAAATACATACTAATATTATAATGCCCATCTAGAATCGGTATTCTCATATCATAACTTCGATCGAACGATTTACCTAGTTTTAATGACATTCTCAATTCCCCTTTATATCATATCTGCAACAGAACTCCATCCATCCGACTTTTCAATTTTAGATGAAATTAATATAGATTCTTTTGTCATTTGCTCTTCTTCAATCATTGAAGCAAAATGTGTAAAGTTGCTTTTCATTGACTCATCTGACTCAGTGTCCCAGACATAGAATGCTTTTACAACACGATCATCAAATTCATCAAGAGGCCAAGGGCACTTCTTAAAGTCAAATATTTTATACTGCATAGATTTTACATGTTCTACAACTTCATCTCTATATTGATCTGGAATATCTTGTTTATACTTATCAATATATCTTTGTAGTGGAGTTATCTTTTCAACATTTATGCTTTTATTTATTTTCTGCTTTTTAATAAAAAAAGCGAAAACTTCATCTGATGGGTTTATTTGAGCTTTTAAATTTTCAAGAGCTTCCTTATCTTTAAAATCAAACCCCATTTTCTCATTAACTTCCAGTGGGATGAACTCATTTGTAATTTGTTCTAAAATAAATGTATTCATAGAAGAAAGTTTCACCAGACCTTTTTCATATGATTCTTGATGTAACTTATTTATCATATTGGTTTTCCTGATAATATTGTCTGATATCTCTTCTGCAAAGGTAGTAATATCAGTAACATCAATCGAAGAACAATTACTATCGATTAATATTTGTTTATATTTATCAAAGAATCCTTCTCGATCAAAAAATTCATATCGATTTTTCAACGATGATACAATATCTTTTTTACTTAATTCTTCTATAAAACTAAAACAGAATGGATCCATCATACATCTCAAATATAAATACACCAATGCCTTGTTATCATATGCATTTGTAATTTTAGATTCGAGTCTTCTTCTTAAAGTTCTCATATATCCAATAATAAGTAATACATCTTTTGCTAACTCAATATTATCTTCGTTATAAGTTGCTTTGTATTTAAGAGTTGGTGTACTCATAGGAATTGGAACATCATTAATTGTATTTGCTTTTGTATAATAATTCTGAAGTAAAGTTGACATATATACCAATGATTTTTTATCAACTTCTGATAATGCTGGTAATAGTGGAAAATCGAAAAATGTCTGTAGATCATTCTTCATATCAATTAATGGTTGTTTAGATGTTGCGAAACTTGTTAGTTTATTTTCAAGATTAAACAAATCACCTCTCAACACCTTCTCAACTAAAACACTATCTACTTCAATAATTGGTGTTACAGTTTCAACTTTATCAACTTCTGGTAATTTAATGTTCGACATATCATCACCCAAGAATTTATCTAAATCGGCAATTGTTGACACAGTCGATTCTGCTTCTTGCTCGATTTCTTCTCGTGCGGGGGAATCCGGGATAATATCCTCGTCAGGAATCTGTGATGTAATCTGGGATGATATCCCTTTTATTAAAGATGGTAGTTGATGCATTATTTGAGTTGATTCGATTTGAATTGACTGAAATAATAGTTGATTACATATTTCGTCGTAGTTATTAACAAAACTTTTCAACCGTCTTAAAAAAGATTGAAATGTGGGTTTTAATGGGATGATAACTTTTGTTGCATCAGTTTCACTTGATACGATTTCTATCACAACTACTCTTGTTTGATTTACATTTTCAATAGCAAATTTGAAATATATATTTGTAGTTTTCTGATATTTCTTTTCAATTATTGTTTCATCTCCATTCATTTGAGTCATTGCTGTTGTAAAAGACTCAAGTAGATCTTCACAATTCTGAATGTTAAGGTTATAAGATTTCTGATAGTTGTTCGTAATTGAAATATTAAGCATAGGTGGGTTAAAGAATTTATAGTCCTCGGTGTTAGTTGAAATTGATACTCTTAAATATCCATCTGTCATATACTGCTTGTCTTTGAATGTTAAGAGTGTTTGACTAAACCATTTTGTATTTTCATTCATGTTTTACTTAATCTCCTTTCATTACTTTTTGATCTCTATATTTTTTTGTTACTCACAAGATTGTTAGCCTCTAGGATGAACCCGAAGGGTTCCGCTCCCGCGTAGGGCAAACAGGTGTAATTGAGCACCAGCTCATTTCAATGTAATTTCTTTTTCATCTTTCTTTTCTTTTTTTATTAAATAAGTTTCAGCACTAATTTATTAGTGTTAATATATGTATATATTATAGCGCTCAAGGATCCTAAGAACCTCAAGAGAACCATAAAAACTCAAAGAACCTCAAGAGCATTATTTCAATATCTGATATTATGCTATAATATATTATAGCGCTCAAGGATCCTAAGAACCTCAAGAGTTCCTATTAAACGGAATTACCTTTTTTCTCTTATCTTTTTTACATTTTCTCATATATTCAGTATGTAAATCAACATTTTGTTTTTTATTATGTCCATTCAAAAAGGTGTTTTTCTCTTTTGTAACTGGATTTTCACATCCACAAGCACATAATTTAATATCAATTGGACTACCTTCCATTCGTTTTTCCATAGCATATTTCTTATATTTATCTTTACCATTTTTAACATGAGCTAATCTTTGTCTATATACTTTCCATAAAAATGATTTAGAAAAGTCAAGATTATATTTCTTCATAAAACTTTGACTTGTGATATGAATCGCTAAAGCTTTATCATTATGTTTTTGACTAATTAGATAATATACCAAGTTTATAGCTTCTCTAACTCTATCTGTATATTTAAATTCCTTGTCTAACACATATGTATTTACATACGTCATTTCTCTATTTAAACTTATCATGCTAATATACTCCTTCAATTTTTCTTATGTTCTGAAACATTACATTATGGACTCGTGAACCCTCGTATGTCGGCATATTAATTATATCTTTACCATTGTATATAACCCAATCACAAACCTGGTAGGCACCCTCTCTGATCGCCCTAACCCCCAATTGTATAACACTCCCAGTCCATACATCCCCATTACTTTCAATTGGAGTTATAAAAACCTGATCACCCATTGCACTACTCATTATAAGTCTCTAATGATTTAGTAAGTTCAATAATTGCAAATGCAAAAAATTTCTTACCATCTTTAATATTTTTGGAACTCATTTGACTTATAATGATATTTCTCATATTAACTAAATATGAAGCTATTGCTGTATCATCAAGTCCTGTTCCCATTACTTCATTTGCTATAGATGCATTTGGACACTTCTTACCACCTGCAATTGGTGGGTGTATCGTACCACATTGGGGACATGCATTTGGGTTTGATACTGGTGTTGGTGGACTACTATTTTTTACATTCATAAGAATGCTTTGTTCGTGAGGATTTACTGGTCCACTGAAATTTTCATTTTGTCGTATTCCACTGGGATTTGGATTCATTCCTTTACTCATCTGTGCTTGCTGTTGTGCAAATTGTGCCATAATTTTTCGAGCTTCTTCTTCGTGACTCATATTTATCCTCCATAATTTAAGTTTTGTTTTTGTTCTAATTCATTAAAAAATATT
>Ga0307377_10008245_pt1 | contig 10604 bp, 6 predicted proteins | sample TR3MG_FD_202535 | JGI IMG/M metagenome (GOLD analysis project Ga0307377, IMG submission 202535) | Soil microbial communities from Risofladan, Vaasa, Finland - TR-3 | ecosystem: Environmental > Terrestrial > Soil > Coastal area > Acid sulfate soil | place: Finland: Risofladan, Vaasa | collected... | reverse complement strand
CACCCGTCATTCCATTCAATGACACCCGAAGGGTTAAATGCGAGGTTGACATTTTTAAATCAATGTATTAGACCGGGAGATACCATACCAATTAAAGGTATTAGCGATTTAAATGACTTAAACGCAAGAAACACAACATTTGGTCCGCCTCCAATTTGTGTGTTAAGAGTTGGGGATTTTTATCATTCAAAAGTTGCTATTAGGGATGTTAACATAACATATGATGATGGGGTCTGGGACTTAAACCCAGAGGGTATAGGGATACAACCAATGATAGCTAATGTTACGTTACAGATCAGCTTTATCGGTGGACACGGATTAGAAAAACCAGTTGAAATGTTACAAAACGCATTGACATCTAATTTCTATGCCAATACTGAAATGTATGATGCTCGTTCAACAGCAACTGAAAATAGAAGTAAATTCACAAAACAATTTTTGGAAGAGTTATTAGAACGAGCAGAAAACACACCAACCCCAGACCCGAACACGAATTCAGGAAATAATGTTAAAACTGGTGAGTATATTGGGGTTAAAACAACTGTTTATGATGAAAGTACATTAGAATATAGTCAATTAGTTGAAGACACATATACCGAGTTAGAAGAATATTTTACCGCATATCAAAAATCATTATATGATATTAGTTCAAAATATGGTGATAAGATTGCGTCTATGTTTTTATCACCAATATACAGAACAATTAAAGATTACACAGTTCAAACAGGTTCGGGTACTGAAGCAATAGAATTACTTGGGGAATACAATTTTCCGGATGATTTTGGGTTTTATGTTATTAGTTTTGCAACAATAATGGACGAGGCGACTGAGAACATTAATATAAGTACATTAATGAAATTAGATAAAGATTTAGGGGAAGGTCAACTAATAAAATCTGAACAAATATTAAAACAGTATGTTGAGGAATTAATAAAAGATATATCCGATGATTTTCTAATGAATCAATCAATAGCAAGTGTTGAAAAATCGAGGAACGAATTTACCCAAACATTAGATAAATTAAATTTCGTTATTGAACATCAAACAGATGGGTATCTAAATGATGACGGAACATTTACAGGGGCGACTTTTACTGGGTACACAAATTTTTATGATAAATATGAAAAGGTTATAGAACATATTCAAGACCAACAACATAAATTTACTGACGATTTAGACACATCATTTATTTTCGAATTACCAAACACAATATCTGATGATGATTTTTCAGAATTGTTATCAATATTGTTATATGACCATAAAGATGATTTATTGGGTATATTTGAAGATGATAACACATTTAGCAATAAAATAAATAAGATTGACAAGAGATTGACAAAATTTGTAGAAGAACCAGACCCGATTGATGTAAAATTAAAAAAGTTCCCTGTACAAAAAGACACAAATCCCGTATTATTTACAATACAAGATGAAACATATGTGCTTAGTGATACTGAAGAAGAAGAATTAACCAAAATAATGTCCAATAAAGTACCATTGGGTGACACACTAAATTTCTATAAAAATGAGCAGTAAGTATTTTGATCGTTATCAATATTTTGAAGAAGATGGAACATTTAAAATCGTTCCGGGCATCGAAATACCTATAAAAGGGACAGATGAGTATGTTCAATATAAAAAAGGTAAAAGCCGACTTGATAAAATATCGGAAGATAAGTATAACACACCTTTTTTTGGGTGGTTAATTTTAGTTGCTAACCCACTTGCTGGTAGTGTTGAATTTGAAATTCCCGATAATTTTATGATGAGAATTCCAAAACCACTTGTTACAACATTACAGGACTATAAAACAAGTGTAGATTTGTATAAATTGTATTATGGAGAATAAATTTACAAATTCTGGTGATATTTTAGTTAAAGTCGATCAAAATAACCTCATTTATATTGACCCCAATACTGTTGTGTCCAACGGGGAAGTTCAACAACGACAAGTGGACCCAGAAAATTTGGTGATTTATGTTAATTTAGAGGCGGATTTAGTTCCAAGAACAACATTAATATCTGGAAATGAAACAAATGCCCTTACATCCATTGCAAGGGGTACTTTGAATTTTCTACAACCCCCAAGTGGAAAGGATTACGATACAACATGGACAGATTCATTTATAAACACAACGGAAAAACGAGATAAAGACAAAGATATTGATACTCCAACAACTGTTTTTGACCAATATGATAAAACAGCTCAAACATTTGGTATTGATAATGTTAGTATTCGAATAACAGGTACAAACTTCATTCCTCAAATTTCGATAAAATTTATCGACGTTAGGGGTAAAACAATGTTTGAATCACCAAAAAACTCACCATATAAAGCGTTTTTCCATTTACCTTGGCCAATTTTTTACTTAACCGTTAAGGGTTACTATGGAAAAGCCATTAGGTACAGGTTACATATGGTAAAATTTAACTCAGCATTTAATTCTAGTACTGGTAATTTTGATATTGATACTGTTTTTGTTGGTTCAACATATGCATTCTTAAACGATATCCCACTTTCAGGAATATTAAACGCACCATATCTGTTTGGTGTTAGTCAAACTGAAAATAGTAAATTCAATGAAAGTACAGGTTATTACGAAAAAACATTAAAAAATACAAGTGTTGGTTATGTGACCCTAAAATCTGTGTATGATGAATATAAATCAAAAGGATTGTTAGCCCCCAACTTTCCAGTAAAAACATTACGAGAAGTTGCTGTAATTGCACGCAGATTAGATAAAATACTGGAAAGTGAAGTTTTCAATATGGTTGTTGACCCAAAAATATTAATGGGGGTGAAGAACTTTGAAGATACAATTCAGGGGTTTTATAATTCGGTTAATTTTTGGGGACAAAAATATTTAAGTAGCGTAGAAGAAACAATCGGGAGTGAAAAATATAGATTATTAGCCGATATAAATAAAAATTCATTGGAACATGTTGTGGGTAAAGGTAAGTCAGGGACATTAGAAGAAATTATTGATAATTATACTGCACAACTAAAGGGTAACCAAGCTTTTGGTATACAAAGGGACGAGACTTTAATTAAAGATGAAGAGTTAGAAATTGCACAAATAAAATTTGATGGTCTTCAAACGATTGGATCTTTTTATAAACAAACCGAAAAAGTATTAGTTAATTATAATAAATTAATATCAATTATTAATAATATTAGAAGAGATTTTGTTACAGAAAGAACTAAGTTAGAACAAACCCTTCAGAAAAAAATGAACGAAACGGTTAAGGACCCAAACAAAGGTTTTGGGTTTGAACCAACAATACGAAATATAATAGGGGTTGTATTAGCAAATGCGGATACATATATCCGATTATTAAAAGATGTACATATTAAAGCATTTAATCAGGCGGGAGTTAGAAAAGAAATATTAAATGGTATTTTAACTGATAGTATTGGCGACGATAATATATATCCTTGGCCAGAAATTAAAAAAACATCTGCTAGTGAAAAACAAAATGTTTTAGTATATCCCGGTTCCGAAAGTATGGTGGAAAAACTAAAGACCAATAATTATGTGATGTGGCCAGAAGTTGGGTTTATAGAAGAATATTATTCAGCGTCAACATTTAAAACCGACCCGTTGTCAAATAAAGATGGGCTTAACCTTACAACATATGTGTTTGAATCAAATACGGATGAATTAGGCACTAAAGATTTATCGACATTTACAAATATTAGTGGGGTTGTACCTTATTATAATAAATCTATTAGTTCTATTTTATATGAAATCTGGGAAAGGGCAAGATATGTAACAGCATTAGAATCTTTTGATGTTAGAACAATACAAGAATTAGCGGGTATTGAGTTTGATAATATAAAAAATCAAATTGGAAATGATTATACCGCTGTTGGGGTATTAAGTCAACAAGCGTCAACAGGTAAAGAGTTAAGAAACCTACTATATAGTTATTCACCATTTGAAAGATGGTCATACATACAAGATTATCTATCAACAGTACCTTATATTACAGATACATTATCAAATAGTTTTGGGGTTGAAAAATATGCTGTTTTTTCAGGAACAACAGGATATGGGGATACATATAAAACACTTAATGAGAACCTATTTAACTATGAATCAGAAGATTATAGGAAGAGAATATATCCGTTTAATTCAACAACATATAAAACATATTTATCATCAGGGACATTTGGTAAAAACGAATTAAATCTTCATGGGATTTTAGGGTTAACAACAAATAATGGATTTATTACATCACCAATTGATTTGGATTGGGTGAAATCTGGATATGCTACAAATTTATTTACTCAAGACATTACAATAAGTGGGGAAACCAGACAAATTGTTAACACGCCATATTTCCATAAACAACTTTTAAGTGATTTTAATAACTCCAAAATAACAGGAAAGTATGCGTCATCCGCATATTTGTTATTAAACTCATTACCATTTAAGGATTTAGATGACACTATAAAATTTAATGGTGAAAAAGTATTAATGTCAACAATGTTTAGGGAAATCGGGGCATCTCATTTTATTCCATATCATTTGATGTTAAAATGGGGTTCAATATATCATCGATATAAAACAGAAATATTATATAACGAAGACATAATTGACGACATAACTGATCCAATAAATACTGATATATTTTTCGATAACAATTACAATCGAACATATACTATTGACAATGTTGCAGTAAATAAGACAAACGAAAATAATATTGGGTTATATCCATTCTATCAATCAGTATTCCACCAAATAATACATGATTATACTTTTTATGACCCAACATCAGTAAGTGGAAACACACAATATGATGAAGGGGTTATAGATGGAAATATAGTAACATATAAGAAGGATTCAACAGACGGTATATCGTGGACATCATTTGTTAATAATTCAAAATATGATAATACACAATCAGGATATACTTTTCTACCAAGTAATGGGGTGTGTGAGTACGATTCATTGAGTGATTATTTAGTTTCTGAGCAGGATAATTTAAGGGTTTTATGGGATTCGAATTTTGATAATAATCAAATAGTGGAGTATTCTGGGCAAACATTTCCAACGTATGACCAATATTTTAAAGGAACAAATAATACATATTCATTATCGGCTAATAATAAAAAGGTGATTGATTTAATTGCAACATTCCATCCTGATATTTTAGATACATTTGAACAAGCTTTCTTGGATTTTTCGTCGGTTATTCTGGATGATGAAATTCAATACCTTCCATATGATGTGAAATATTATAGTTTCCAAACACTATTAAAAGATATTACTTACATATCATCGACAACAACCGATGCGTTAACACTTGTTGATAAACAAAAATTCACCAAACATTTAATATCAAATCAAAATCAAAGGTTATTAGACATCACAAAGGATATGTTAGGTAATGATAGTTTAATAAAGTTGACATTAGGTAATCCAAAAGAAATCGACACATATAATTTATATGGGTTTACAAGGGATGACACTAATTTTGATGTAGGTAATTTTGCAACATCCCAAGTAACACAAGAAAACCTAAATTATATTCGATTGTATCTTGGTGAAGATATGGACTCATACTATTTGAATTTCTTTAGTACAAATGATATTGCGTTGAATGATACCAACATTAAAAATTTCCGTCATATGATTTATACATATGGTGGTGCGATGGCGGCGGGTACTGATGTAACTAATACAGATGTTTTCATTTCATACCTAACAGATAATATCGTTGATAACACGACGCAAAGAATGGATGAATATCTGAAAAAGTTAACACCTCTTTTTAAGGATTTAAAAATTGAACCAACGCAAAAACCGACAACATATCCTCAAGGATATAACGAAGATTCAGTTAAACTTGAGCTATATGATTATTTTAAATCGTTCAATGATAAGTGGGTTGCGGGTAATTCATTAGGTAATAGGACATTAATGGAAGAATTTTTGTTCATTGACAAAGCGAATCGTGATATTGGTGATGAAGTATACCTTAGTATGGATCGATTGGTTGCTATTTTAGCACAAAAAGATTATACGAAAGTAAATTTATTTTCATTAATTAATTTGTTAATTAAAAATAGTGGATTTGACCTTAGACCATTACCAGCATATGTTAATTTTTATGGGGCTAATTTTGGTAACACAAAAAGAACAACGCCATCAAAAACGGTGGCAAAGAATTTATTTGGTTCATTTTTAGAAGTTGACTACCAAGAATCTTCACCAAAAATATTATTACAATATACAGGCCCATTATCGAAACATTTGGAAATGTCAGATATCGATAAAGATTCAAAATTCCAAAATGATACTTTTGATATAAGTATGGTAAATAATAATCCACTTGTAATAGCTCCTGATGTATTTAGGAATGTTGATTTTTCAAAATCAAATAAGGCGGTGGCATTTGAGGTTAGTTTTGGTGACCAAGCACAATCACAATTTAAAGGGTTAGAATTAAATCAAAATACAATTAGAAATACAACTGAATCTTTTTATGTTCTTGAGCAATTAGCGGCATCTGAAGCTGGTACGGGTACGGCACAAGTCGATATTGGGTTATTTGATATATACCGAACCGCGTCATATAGTTGTACCGTTATGGCAATGGGTAATGTTATGATTCAACCTACAATGTTCTTCTATTTAAAGAATGTACCAATGTTTAGGGGTTCTTATTGGATTACAGAAGTAAATCATACAATACGAAATAATGGTATTGAAACTTCATTTACGGGTAGTAGAATACCAATGCAATCATTACCAAACCCTGAAGATTCGTTCTTAGCGAGTTATCGTGCAATGTTTGATATTATAACAAATAGAGCGATTGCAAAAGTAAAACAAATACAATCAGTAAGTGGAACAACATCACCCGACGAATCGTTTGTTGATCCACAAGGGGTAACATATCCAATTAATATGAGTGGTAAAAAGTTTACTGGTGAAACATTAATACTAAGAAGTGGTGTGAGAGAATATGGAATACCATATAATGGATATAATGGTGAAAAATATGTACAATTAGTGGAAAATGGTGGGGAATGGCTACGTGGATCAGCGGTTCAAATGGGAACAGATTTACATCCAATAAAAGATGATATTTCTATGAAGATAATAACCAATTATGGTAATATAGATGGTTCACAGACTAAAGTAACATGGGGTGATATTAAAGGAACGGCAGATACCCATTCATTTTACGCTTGTAGGTTCATCAATAAATATATATTTAGGCAATATGAAGTTGGATCTGGAACATATCCAAATACTGTATTAGATGAGTATCCTAAAACGGAATTTAAAAACCCCGCCAATCCTTCGAAAACAGCATTAATTACCACCAATTTTAACCACGCAACAAGTGAATATGACGGACCAGTTCAGATTGGACCTGCGGCGGCATATGGAATTACTATGTCAGCGAAATTAATGAAGGATTTGGATTTATCACAGGGTGATATAGTATATTTTCGTTTAAGATCCTAATATTTACATTTTTTTTGATATTTATAAAACAAACAGAAAATGGAAAAAGACCTTACAAAAATTATTGACGATTTTCTTCAACGAGAAAGTGTTGTCAGAACATCATCTGAAGATGGGAAAGAAGAAGAAGTTTGTGATTTAAAGACAGGAGAATGTTATATCATCCGCACAAAGGATGGTATTGTGGAAAGAATAAATAAAAAATATATTACCGAAGACGGTAGACAATTACTACAAGATTAATATTATGAACAAACTCGAAAAAGAAATCCAAGAGGAAGTTAATCGTTATAAAGAGATTAACAAATACACATTAGATTTAAACGAACAAGCACCAATGTTACCACCATTGCCCGGAGCTGAAGGGGAAGACCCAAACGCTCCCGTTGCTGATATCCCACCCGTACCCGGAGCTGAAGGGGAAGAAACGCCTCCAGCACCAGATGAAAGTGGTGATGAAGAAGTAGAAGAACCAGTAGACCCAGCAGAAGATGATACAACTGAAGAAATTGATATTACAGATTTAGTTAATATGACCAAAAATATCAAACAAGAATTAGAATCGAATAAAACTGAAGATGGCGGTGTGACACAACAAATGACAGATGTGTTCAGTAAGTTAACCGAATTGGAAGCTAAGCTAGGGGAAATGGACCAAATCATTAGTAAAATTGATGAGTTGGGGGCCAAGGTTGAAAATATGAAACCCCCAACACCACAAGAAAAACTTGAAATGAGAAGTTTGGATTCATATCCTTATAATCAAAAACCAGACGAATTTTTTAGTCAAAAACAAGAGGAAATGAGAAAAAGCGGTAAGAATCAATACATCCTAACAAAAGACGATATTGAAAATTATAATAAGGACGAAATTAGACAATCATTTAACGATAGATTGAATAACGATAAAATCAACGCGTAATTTTCAATTAAAACGAAAAAAAATGAAAAAAAAGATGAGCCGGATTTTATTATCCGGTTTTTTTTATGTATATTTCACAAAACAATAATAAACTTTTTAAATTTTTAAACATTATGACAGATGTAACTAAATCAGTTCTTGCTCAATATGAGAAGAACAAAGCCGCAAGCGGCAGTTCAGGCAAATTCGCATCCCAAGAAGAAAGGATGAAGAAATACTTTGCCACTATTATTCCTACTGGAAAACGCGAAGACGAAAGACGAATTCGAATCTTACCAACCAAAGATGGTGGAACACCTTTTATTGAGGTGAAATTACACGAAATACAGGTTGATGGTAAATGGATTAAATTATATGATCCAGCACAAGACGGGAAAAGATCCCCTCTTAATGAAGTTTATGATGCATTAATGGATACTGGTATTGAATCTGACAAAGAATTAGCCAGAACCTATTATGCTCGTAAGTTTTTTATCGTGAAGCTTATTGACAGAGATAACGAAGAAGATGGTCCTAAATTCTGGAGATTTAAAAATAAATATAAAGGTGGTGGTATTTTTGATAAAATAGGCCCATTATTTAAAAATAAGGGTGATATTACCGATGTGGAAACCGGGCGTGATTTAACACTATCGTTAGTGTTAGAGAAATCCAATAACGGTAAGGATTATACCGTTGTTAGTACTGTTATCCCCGAAGACCCATCCCCACTTCATACTGACCCAGCAAAAGTAAAAGAATGGGTTGAGGATACATTAACTTGGAGGGATGTTTACGCCATAAAAACCGAGGAATATCTTGAAATGGTTGCTAATGGAGAAACACCAAAATGGGATCCAGATTCCAAAAAATATGTTTCTAAAACAGGCACAGCCGAAGCAACAATCGGTGATGGAAAGACAGAAGAAGAACCTGATATTCCAGACCCACAAGTGGATGACGAACCAGATGATAAGGACGACCTTCCATTTTAATAAATAATACTGGGACTTGGACATTATCTTAGACATAGTGTAGTGTCCAAGCCCCATTTACAATTTTTTACCGATGAAACTAAAAGACTTCGTACTACACATATACGATAAAGGATTCTTTCCAAATGGAGAAGTTATCGCGGGTTTAGATCACCCACTATACGGGGATAAATTACAACCATTAGCGGATGAAATAAGAAGTTGCGAAGAGTTTCAAGATTGTAAAATTGTTGATTTTGTAACGATACCTATCCTTAAAACAGCTGCGGGTCATATGGTTACCGCACAAACCATAAAACTTGGTGGGGGCGTTCGGTTCAAAGGACGTTGTTTTATTTTATCAGTATCATTAACCCCAGAAATGTTTGACCCAAAAGATTTGCATTACCCAATTAAGGATAACGCATTGATTACTCCAACATTATATAATCACAAAGATTTAACACCATATAGAAATATTATATTAAAAGTATCCCCATACGATTTAGTGAAAAGTAAAGATGAAATACATCAATTATTAGATAAAATATTAGATGAACCAAAAGAATACATACTCAAAGGTAAACGAGATGTGATAGTGCGTGGATTTTTTGATGTTGACAAATCTAAAGTCACAAAAGATGATTTTGAACATACAGTAGTATCCTTTTATGAGGTGTTTTATCTGAAACGTCAATTAGTTAATGCTGGGGAAGTTGGATTAGGTGTTGCATCTACTTTAATACCAAAAGAATATAAAGATAAGTTTCTCGAATCTTTTGGGGAAAAATCAATCATTCTTGAAGAAGAATTAATAAAATTTCGTGAAGAAAATAAAATACAAGAAAAATGGCAATAAAGAAAAAATCATTCGCAGATATAAAAAATAAACATTCGAAAGTCGCGTCGTATAAACCACAAACATTTTTTGATTTAGGGCCAGATTTTTTAGATGCGTGTGGATTACCGGGACCAGCGATGGGGCAATTAAATATGTTTCTTGGACACACAGACACAGGAAAAACAACGGCAATGGTAAAAGCGATTGTTGATGCACAGAAAAAAAACATATTACCAGTTATAATTATAACCGAACAAAAATGGAGTTTTGAACACGCCAAATTAATGGGTATGGAATGTGAATCAACAGTTGATAAAGAAACGGGAGACATTTCATGGGACGGGTTTTTCTTATTTCGTAATGATTTCGACACTATTGAACAAATAACAGATTTTATTAATGAC
>Ga0307377_10008243_pt1 | contig 10605 bp, 9 predicted proteins | sample TR3MG_FD_202535 | JGI IMG/M metagenome (GOLD analysis project Ga0307377, IMG submission 202535) | Soil microbial communities from Risofladan, Vaasa, Finland - TR-3 | ecosystem: Environmental > Terrestrial > Soil > Coastal area > Acid sulfate soil | place: Finland: Risofladan, Vaasa | collected... | reverse complement strand
GGACTCGGCCACGAGCCGCTCCTCCCCGGCCGCGGGTCCCGGCGAGATCACTCGCACGCGCACGCCTTCGGGCGAGTAGCGCAGCACCGCCACGCGCGTCGCCTCCTCCCCCATCACGCGGGCGACCCTTCTCGTCTGGCCATCCACCTCGACTGTGACCGGCTCGCTGGGAATCCACCGGAGCGGGAACTCGATCGCCTGCGTGGGCGCCTTCAGGGAGGTCGAGACCATCCACGCGAAGGGCACGAGCATGGTGATCCCGACCGCGCTGAGGAGGAGGTAGGAGGCCGCGCGCAGGGCGCGCCGGCGGCGGAGATTGGCTCTCTTCGCGGGCGCCGCGCTCATCCGTAGTGCACCAGCCGCTGGCCGTAGCGCCAGTTGATGAGAGTGAAGCCGAAGACCAACACGAAGAGGACGCAGGCGATGGTGGCCGCGTAGCCCAACTGGTGCCACGAGATGGCGTAGTTGTAGATGTAGAGCATGAGGGTGGTGGTGGCGCCGGCGGGGCCGCCACCGGTCATCATGAAGGCGGCGGTGAACAGGAAGCTGCCCTGGAAGCCGGCGATGATGCTCATGGTAACCACGAAGAAAGTGGTCGGCGACAGCATGGGCCAGGTGATGTGCCGGAGGCGCGCCCAGGGGCCGGCGCCGTCCAGCTCTGCGGCCTCATACAGCTCCTGCGGCACCCCCTGGAGGCCGGCGAGGTAGAGGACACAGTTATAGCCCCCGACGGTGGCCCACAGCATCATGATGATGAAGGCGGGTTTCGCCCATACCAGCGACCCCAGCCAGTTGGGGGGATGCTGCACTCCCGCCGACATGAGGAAGCCGTTGAGCAGGCCGATCTCGTTGGGCTGCTGGTGCAAAATCCACTTCCAGACAATGCAGACCGCCACCGCGGAGGAAACCGTGGGAAGGAAATAGATGGTGCGGAAGATCGTGATGCCGCGCAGGCGCTGGTTGAGCAGCAGGGCGAGCAGGAGTGAGCCGGCGATGCTGAGCGGGATGCCGAGCATAAGGAAGAGCGTGTTGCCGAGATACCGCCAGAACTCCATGTCATTGGCGACCAGACGGCCGCCCTCGGAGTGCCATCCGAGCAGGCGCACGAAGTTGCCCAGGCCGACGAAGTCGACTGATTCCCGCAGGTCGCGCAGGCTGGTTATCGTGGCTAAGCGGTAGTCGGTGGTGCTGAGCGCGAAGCAGGCCAGCACCGGCAGGAAGGTGAATACGAGGAATCCCAGGAGGTTGGGCAATAGGAACGGCAGCGCCCGCAGCCACGCTTGGCGCCGGTGGCTTCGACGGCCGGACTGTGTCGTGGAGCTGGGAGGCCGCGGCATCGCAGCAGCGACTAGGCTTCGCCGGTTTCGTCGGGAACGGGCGGGTAGTTGAGCGACTCGACCTCCTGGCCGACGAACACCGTGATGATGAACTGGTCCCGGTCGAAGCTCGGCAGGTAGGAGGAGACGACGTCATCGTCCAATTGCGCAATCAACTCCCGCCGCTCGGCCTCCTCCATCGGGACTTCGAGGAACAGGTCGGCCTGCACCGACCCGTCGGCGTAGTGGAGATCGACCTGGCCGAGGCGACGGTCGGCGTCCCAGATCACGTATACTTCCGAGGAGATGGTTCGCACCAGCCGAACGAGACGAAGCTTTTTCATCAGCACCCCTTGCGCTGCCGCGTAGGTTCGTTCGTCGCGGGGGTCACCGATCCTGCCGCCGAAAGAGTGCACGGGGGCCGCATATCGCACAGCGGCGCGGGGGGATTCGGACTTGTCCCGGTCGGGAGCGCGCCGACCCCAGAGACGCGCGCTCACCGCGCACGGGGGTGGTAGGCCTGGTAGACCTCGCGGAGGCGATCCACGGAAACGTGGGTGTAGATCTGCGTGGTGGCGATGCTGGCGTGCCCCAGCATTTCCTGGATCGACCGGAGGTCGGCGCCCCCGTCCAGCATGTGGGTGGCGAAGGAGTGGCGCAGCGTGTGCGGCGAGATGGGAGTGCGGATGCCAGCCTGCCGCCCGTACCGCCGGACGATCCGCCAGAAGGCGACCCGCGTCAGGGGCCGCCCCTTGTTGCCGAGGAACAGGGCGGGGTTGGCGTCTCGGCGCGAGTCGAGGTATGCCTGGACGGCCTCGAGTGCCGGCTTCCCCACGGGTACGATGCGCTCCTTCGACCCTTTCCCGATGCAGCGCACGATCCCAAGCTCGAAGTTGATGTCGCCGCGGCTCAGTCCCACTAGCTCAGAGACGCGAAGTCCCGTCGCATAGAGCAGTTCGAGCATCGCCTTGTCGCGCAGACCGCGGGGCGCGGTGACGTCGGGCTGTTCGATCAGAGATTGCGTTTCCTCCACCGACAGCACTCCCGGCAGTCGGCGCAGGAGCCTCGGCGCCGGCAGGTTGGCCGTCGGGTCTGAGGGTATCGCCTCCTCCCGCACCAGATTGCGGTAGAAGGTCCGCACCGCCGATAGCTTGCGCATCACGGTGGCCGGAGCCGCCTGGAGGCGTCGCAGATGGCCCAGATAGAGCAGCAGATGCGACTCCTCGACCGCCGACAGCGCCTGGATGCCGTGAGTCGTAAGGAACCGCAGGTGATCCGTCAGGTCGCGCCGGTAGGCTTGCACGGTATTGGGCGAAAGGCCCCGCTCGACCACCAAGGTATCGAGGAAGGCTTGCAGGGCCTCCGTCTGCGCCGTCGGCAGTGGCTCGATCTGGTCGTTGTCGGCCGTCATCGCGTGGAGATACCACTTTCGGGCGCGTCCTCGCAACGACGACGCCGGGGAAAGCACAGAAGGGCAAGACACCCGACGGCCAGGAGGACCTGGGGCGCGAAGCTGCGCGTCTTCCGGCCGTGGTAGCGATTGTGGGTGGGAAGCAGGAGCCGATCCTCGGGCAACCGCGCCGCGCGTGCGACTGCATTCTCCAGATCGGGGGCGACAGCCCCCACTGCGCCCGCAAACTCGGCCGAGTCAGACCCCTGGGAAACGGCGACAAGCCCGAGCGCGGCCGCGGCGAGGAGACTCTCCGGGGCGGGGTCGAGGTCGAGATGAGGGAGGTGATCGGCGATGAGGTGGGAGAGCGCTCCCAGCGCGAAGGCCCTGCCCGGCTTTCCACAAAGACGGCCGATTGCTGCTCCCGTGAGTGCGTGGACGGCCACGATCATAGCTGGTGTTTCTCAGGCGCGCGTGCCAAAAGGTAGCTTACAGGCGGTTGTGTCGGCGGGCGCGTCGGTGCCGGTGCGAAGTCCGAGCCGAGGGTTGCCCTTACTTCGGTCTGGGCTCGGGTGGCTTCCCGTTCAGCCAGCAGAGGTACTCGTAGATCCGCCAGAGGTAGTCGCGCGTCTCCCGATAGGGGGGAACGCCGTCATAGCGCTGCACTGCGCCGACTCCGGCGTTGTAGGCGGCGAGCGCCTTGAGCGTGTCCCCGTTGTACTTATCCAGGTTTCTCCGCAGGATGCGTACCGCGCAGTCAAGGTTCTCGACGGGGTCGTAGGCGTCGACACCATGCGCGGCGGCGGTCGCGGGCATGAGCTGCCCGAGGCCCATCGCGCCCTTGTACGAGCGCGCGTTCGGGTTGAAACGCGACTCCGCCGCAATCACCGCCACGACCAGGTAGGGATCGACCCCGTACTGTGTCGAGTACCTGATGATGCTGTCGGTGATTACCGTCACCTCTTGTGCCGTCAGCTTCGGGTTGAGGTAAGCGATGGCCCTCTTGCATATGAGAGACGGATCGCCTCCCCGGCTCGGCATCGGGGCGGTCTGCCGCAATGCCGCCGCCGAGCGCGCGATCTCGGCCGGGTCTGTGGGCGGGATCTTGAGGGCGGCGCGAGCGGTGTCCTTCAACAGGTCAATCGGCGTCTTGTCCCAGACCACGTCGACGAGGTCGAGGCGGGCCCCGACGGAGGGCCCGACCGGTTTCACCAGACACCGCACGCGGGCGCGAAACTGAAGCTCTCGGTGGTCTTCTGAGACCGAGATAGTGACGGTGGAGTCGTCGACCAGACGGAGAATGACGGTCTGCGTGTCACCGTTCGTCACCAGCCCCTGAATCACGCCGTATAACTGGAGGGCGCCCTGAGGGGAGGCGCGGCGGGCCTGCTCGAACTGCCCTTTGCTGACGACATCGGTGGCGCCGTGCTGCTTGACGGCCTTCTCGTACTCGGCCTCGGCGCTCGCCCAGGCGCACCAGGGCAGGCAGACGACGATCAACGCGACGAGCGCCGTTGCCCTCATCGCGGGGGAGTTTCTGTGGAAGGCGACTGCAAAGCCCCGGAACATTAGCAGTGAGTATTATACCGCACTTCTATGGTGGCGGCAAGGCGAGTTTGTCTCAGTCCCGGTGCTGGCGAGGCCTTCTGCGGCAGGTGGCGCCTTCAACAGCCAGAATTCCCACCGCTGCGGGCCGGATCTTGCCGGGCGCGGACTGCGAGATGTCAAAGGAGGGCTGCTATGGGTGGAATTGCGCGCGATGTCACGGCCGTGATCGGCAACACCCCGCTCGTCCAGCTCAACCGCGTCACCGAGGGGCTGGGGGCGCGGGTGCTCTGCAAGCTCGAATTCTTCAACCCGGCGGGCAGTGTGAAGGACCGCATCGGGTGGTCCATGATTGCGGCCGCGGAGCAGGAGGGGAGAATCTCGCCGGGCAAGACGGTCATCATCGAGCCCACCAGCGGCAATACCGGCATCGCGCTGGCGATGGTGGCGGCGGCCCGGGGATACCGACTCATCCTGACCATGCCGGAGACCATGAGCCGGGAGCGGCGCCTGCTGCTCCGCGCCTTCGGGGCCGAGGTGATCCTCACCCCGGGGGCCGAGGGCATGCGCGGCGCGTTGGCGAGGGCGGAGCAGCTCGTTCAGCAGACCCCGGAGGCGTTCATGCCGCAGCAGTTCCAGAACCCGGCCAATCCCCAGGTGCACCGCGAGACAACGGCCGAGGAGATCTGGCGAGATACGGAGGGGAAGCTCGACATCTTCGTGGCGGGTGTGGGGACGGGCGGCACCATCACGGGCGTTGGGCAGGTGCTGAAGGCGCGTCTCCCTGCCATCCGGATAGTCGCCGTCGAGCCGGCCGATTCCCCGGTTCTCTCGGGAGGCAAGGCTGGGCCGCATAAGATCCAGGGCATCGGAGCCGGCTTCGTGCCGGAAGTGCTTGACACGGGACTCCTGGACGAGGTCATTACGGTGTCTAACGAAGATTCGTTCGCGATGGCGCGCCGGCTTATGCGAGAGGAGGGTCTCCTGTGCGGCATCTCCTCGGGCGCGAATACGTGGGCCGCGCTGCAGCTCGCCAAGCGGCCCGAGAACGCCGGAAAGACGATCGTCACCGTTCACCCCAGCACGGGCGAGAGATACCTGTCCACGGACTTGTTCGCGGACTTGGCTGAAAGCTGAGATTCGAACGCAGCGGGATCTTAAGGAGGGCGCGATGGATGAGAGTCTGGACCGGCTGACACAGAAGTTGCCCACGGGAATCTACGTGGTGACGGCCGGCCGCGGGGATGGCGCGCACGTTCTGACCCACACCTGGCTGACGCAGATAACCACCGACCCGCCCCGGGTCATGATCGGCATTCGCCCCTACCGCAAGCAGCACGAACTGCTGAAACCGGGGGAGCCGTTCTGCGTCCATCTCCTCGGCGAGGACCAGCTCGACCTCGCCGTGCTCTATACGGACAAGGAGCAGCCCGTGGGGCCGGAGTTCGAGCGCCGGGAGGGCGCCGCGCCCTTGCGGCGCGACGTGGCCGCCTACCTGGACTGTGAGACGGAAGGCTTCACGACAGTTGGGGACCACGACATGTTCGTGGGCCGAGTAGTCGCTGGGGATCAACTGCGGGACGTCGCCATCCTCACCACCGCACACTTCGGCGACCCCTACCGCACCGAAGCAACCTGACAAGCCGGAACACCTGAGGGAGGCGTGAAGATGGCGAAGAAGACCGATCTGCTGAGTGTGACTAACGCCGGACTGGCCTTCGGGCACGTGAAGGCCCTTACTCCTCTTGGCCCCCGTGTTGCGGGAACGGCGAGAGAAGCGAAGGCGGCCCAGTACGTGGCCGACCAACTCGCGTCGGTGGGGCTGCAAGTGGAGAAGCAGGCCGTTCCGGGCATCATGGCCTGGGAAGGCGGGGAGGCGCGCCTCCGCGTGCTGGGACCGGGCGACCGGGAGGAGGTGACAGCCTGTCCCGTGCTGGGGTCGAAAGCGACGCCCCCGGAGGGAATCGAAGGCGAGCTCGTGTACGGCGGCCGCGGCATGCTGTCAGACTATGAGGGTCTCGACCTCAAGAACAAGATCATCCTGCACGATCCTCCCCGCGCCCGCACGCTGGACAATCGCTGCGGAGTCGGGGAGCCGCAGCGGGCCCTGGGCACGGCCGTGGACCGCGGGGCGGTGGGAGTGATCGAGTACGCCCGTCTCCCCGGCAACGTTCTCCAGGTGCCCTGTCTGGCGGGCCCCGAGGGCACTCCCCTGCCGGCCGCCGGCACCACCTACGAGGGGGGCCTGCGCCTGAAGGAACTGCTGCACCAGTGGTATGCGGTCCCCGCGGGGATCGCGGCCGAGGCGCCGATGCCGGTTCGCGTGTGGATGAAGATCGAGGCCGAGTCGAAGCCGGCCTCGGGAACCAACGTCATCGCCACGCTGCCGGGGAGCGATCTGGCGAAGGAGAAGATCGTCCTGCTTGCCCACCATGACAACGCCTTCGGCCCCGGCGCGTGCGACAATGCAGGTTCCACCGCGATCGTGCTGGAGACGGCCCGCGTCCTTGCCAAGGCGGCGCCGCGCCGGACCGTCCAGTTCGTGTCGGTGACCGGCGAGGAATACGGGTCGGTAGGCTCCGGTCATTTCGTGAAGTCTCTCGGTGAGGCCGCGTCGGAGGTCAAGGCCTGCATTGTCCTGGATATCGTCGGCAGCGGGAACAAGTACTTTTACATCACCACCTCGGTTTTCGCGGGAGAGGTGGTGGAGAATTCCCCGTGGCTCAACCAGAAGCTGGTCGAGACGGCGGAGGGATTGGGCTATATGCTGGAGCCCACGATTCTCGAATTCGCCTCTGACGACGGTCCTTTCATCAAAGCGGGAGTGCCCACCTCGTACCTGTGCCGCTGCATCTCGACGAGCTGGCCCTATCTGCACACCTATATGGATGACCTGGATATCATTGATTACAACGCGCTCAAGGTGCTCACGGATCTGTGCGCCAGCTCTATCCTTGAGCTGGCAAACGCCGACAAGCTGCCGTAGCAGCAGAGACGAGGGTCTGCACCTCGCCTTGAGGGGTTGCGCATATCCCGACACCATCGCCCGGGAGGCCGGGCGCGTTCGGACTCGGCCCCGGGCGATCGCGTGAGTTGACCGACAGACGGACGCTATGCGACTTCCGCCAATCTGGCAAGTGATACCGGGCCGCTCGCGCGAGGCCTTCATATGGGACGCGCGCTCCGGATTCCTGACCGGGGTATTCTTCGGCGCTGTTTTCCCATTTCTGGGGGTGATCGCGCGGCGCGAGCTGGGGGCGACCGTCTTCATGATCGCGGCCCTCACCGCGGCCTGGTCCGTCGGGAATCTCTTCAGCCCGATTACGGCTCACTTCATCCGCCGCCGCGTGAAGCTGCCGTATGTGGTCTGGCCCAGCGCCCTCGGGCGCGCCTCCTATGCGCTGATGGCCCTTGCGGTGGTCGCTCCGAGCTTCGTTACAATCTGCGCGGTGGCAGCCGTGATAACCGCGCAGTCGTCCCCCGCCTACGCGGCGGTGATTCGAGACGCCTATCCGGTGGAACGTCGCGGCATGCTGATGGGTATGGTGCGCGTCCTGGTGGTCGCCGGATCGATCATCGGCGCGCTCGCGGGCGGCTTCGCTCTCGAACGCCTGAGCTATCGCTGGGTCTTCCCGGCCTTCGCCCTCGTCGGCGTGGTGGGCACCCTGGCCTTCTCCCGCATCGGCGTCAGGGCCGAGCCCGAGGACTCCGGGACTGCGCCTGCGCGCTTCGGGGACGGGTTCAGGGCACTCGCAACGGATCGCCGTTTCCGTCTCTACGCCGCCTGCTTCTTCCTCTACGGTCTCGGCAACCTGCTGATGATGCCGGTGATCCCGGTGTTCCAGGTCGACACGCTGAACATCAGCACGCGCTGGGTGGGCTATCTTGCGACCAGCGCGTCGCTCCTGGGCATGGCGGGCTATCTTCTGTGGGGGCGTTACCTGGACCGCCATGGGCCGTTCCGGCTGCTTCTGTCCGTGATTGCCGTGGCGGCGATTGCCCCCATCACGTACTACCTGGCGCAGGACGTGCCGGTGCTCGTCATCGCCGCCGCGGCGCAGGGGCTGGCCGGGGCCGGCGGAGAACTGGGATACATCAACGCCGCGATGCGCTTTGGACCGCGCGAGGCGGTTGTCTCATATGCGGGGCTGTTCGCCTTCCTCCAGGCGATACGGGGGATACCGGGACCTTTCATCGGGGCTGCGCTGAGCAACTCCTTCGGCCCCCGATTCGTCTTCCTGGTCGCGCTCGGCTGTTGGGCGCTTTCGGTGACGATTCTGCTCGTCGGGGGAGGCCTGCGGGCCGGAATGAAGGAGGATGGCACCGCGGGCTAGCCGGAGATGTCCTTGGTGGCGGCCGCGAGGTTCATGCGGCGAACTTGGAGCAGGCCGGGAATCTGGGAGACCAGCGTCAGGCCGAAGGTTCCGAGCACGGTGAGCGCGTAGGTCCGCGCGAAAATCACCGGTTCGAGCGACATGGACTCGCTTTGGGAGCTGTTGATCAGAGCCAGGTTCAACCAGTAGCCCAGCGGCAGTCCAATCGTAATCCCCGCGGCGGCCGTCAGCAGATTCTCAATGGTCGTCGACCATGAGATCTGGCCGAGACTGTATCCCAGCGTGCGGAGGGTCGCCAGCTCGCGGGTTCGCTCCACGACATTGATGCTGACAGAAGTGAAGACGACCGCCAGCGCCAGCCCGACACCGAAGAAAGCGAGGATTGCCATGAATGCTTCGGTGAAGCGCATCAGCTCCTGAATCTGCTCCCGGGTGTCGGCGCGGGTCTGCACGGCTGCCACCGAGGGGATGCGGTCGAGCCTTTGCTTTATCCATTCGACACGCTCGGGATCGTCCGCGGCGATGAGCACCCCGCTCACCGCGGGCGTCGGCAGTCCCAGTCGATCCGCAAACATCCTTTGCACGTCCTCGATCCGCATATACGCAGACGAACCTATAGGCTGGCTCACCGGCGGGCCGACTCGGGCGACGCGGGAGATCCGGAAGTCGCGGCGGTTCTGCGAATAGTCGAGCCGGATTTGGTTGCCCTCGGCCACCCCGAACTTGCTGCGAAGCATCGCCCCCAGCAGCACCTCGCCCGGCTCCGGGACGACGGGCCGACCGGACTCGGTGGTGAGACGTCGGAGCTGGCCGTCCGGCGGAATGCCCACGAGCACGGTCGGATGGACGATCTCCCCGCGCACCAGATCCACGGGTATCTCGAGTGTCGGCTCCACTCGCCGCACTCCCGGCCAGCCGGCGATCTGCGATACCAGGCGGCCCGACTCCTCTCGATCGAACCCGGCCGTCAGGTCGTATCGCTCGATCTCATCGAAGTAGGTCGCCAGCGCCTGCTCCACGCTGTCCAGGATGGCGAACGAGAGCACGATGAGGCAGACGCCCAAGGCGATCCCGAGGATGGTGTAGGCCGTGCGCCGCGGCCGTCGCGCGAAGTTCCGGACAGGGAGCTTTAAGGTCGCAGGAAGGCCGGCCCCAAGCCACCGGACGCTCGTCGGCAGCTGGCCGGCGAGCATCGCCTGCTGCGACATCGCCACCGCCGGCGGCATGGTGGCGGCGGCGCGCGCGGGAGCGAAGGCGCCCAGCAGGCCGGACGCCAGCGCGATCACGAGTCCGATGACCGCGAGGTCCCAGCGGGGATCGAGGAACATGTAGGGGATGTTGATAAGGGACACGTACATGCTCGTCACGAGCCAGGTGAAGAAGTAGCCGAGGCCGACCCCCAGCACCCCGCCCACGACCGCGGGGACGAGCGCGATCGCCAGGTAGTGGCGGAGAACGGCCCCCCGCGTGAAGCCGGTGGCTCTGAGCACGCCGATCTGGGGAGACTGCGAGTGCACCATTCGCGCCATCAGGGTGTAGGTGGTGAGCAGCGCTCCCGTCAGGAAGAGCAGAGGGAAGACGACGGCCATCTGCCGGTATCCTGCCAGGTCCATCATCAGCAGCTTGTTGCTGGGCTGCTCGTCTCGGGTTATCGGATCTTCCCCGCCATAGCGATCCGTGATTTGCTTGAGCCTCCGCGCGACCGCTGCCCGCTCGCCGGCCTCGGTCGTGACACAGACTTCGTTGATCGCTCCGCCCATATCGAACAGCAGCTCGGCCTGCCGCTCGGGGACGAAGATCACGCCGAAGGTCTTGGGTGTGGGGATCAGGTACTGCTTGCTCTGGATGGCATAGATGTACTCGGGGCTCTGGACCAGGCCGACCACGCGGAACCGAACCTCTTCGCCCTTGATGGTCGGATAGATGAACTCGCCGACGCGGTAGTCATGGGCCCGCGCGAAGCTCAACTCCAGCAGCGCCTCCCGGCGGCCCTGTGGGGAGAGGTACCTCCCTTCCACCA
>Ga0307377_10008241_pt1 | contig 10607 bp, 25 predicted proteins | sample TR3MG_FD_202535 | JGI IMG/M metagenome (GOLD analysis project Ga0307377, IMG submission 202535) | Soil microbial communities from Risofladan, Vaasa, Finland - TR-3 | ecosystem: Environmental > Terrestrial > Soil > Coastal area > Acid sulfate soil | place: Finland: Risofladan, Vaasa | collected... | reverse complement strand
ACTCCTGTTTAATGGTATTTTGTCCTGGATAAACAAAGTAATCGGTCTTATCGGTTTCCAAAAATCCTAGATTTGTCCACAATGAACAAGGGGTCAACGCAAAACCACACACACGATATAGTTTCCAAACAACAATTGTTTCTTTATCTTTGTTATATTGAAAAAAACATTTTTTTTCTTGTTCGTCATCAATAAGACAGTATTGATCGTGAAATATCATTTTAATTTCTACCTTTTATACCTTTTTCAAATTCTTCTTTTGAAATGTGAATTTTCATAAATACTGCTTCATCCTTACGGCCACTCCTATATCCGCCAACAGCAACCAAATCATCAATTTTAGCCGTACATTTAAAGATCTTTTCTCCAATATCTCTCATCTCTCTCGCCTTCCCTCTGCTCACATACACATGAATACCCCTATTTATTGTATTACACATATCATACTCATCCTGGTATTTATCTATCCTGTCAGATTCTATATATCCAGGGTTGGTACAACCCCCATCATCATATATGGCAGGTGATACTATGTTGTTGTTATCAACACAATATATCTTCCAGACAACAACTTTTCTTTTGTTTTTATTCTTTTTGCGAAATTTCTCTGTTGCATCCCGGTTTTTTTCTAAGCACATTTTTTAATCCTTTCCCAAAAATATTTGCATAAAAAAAAGAATAGTCAAAACCAAAAAGGCGGCAATAACATCATTAAAAATTACCACTGCCAATATCATCCAAATAGGAAATGATAAGATCATACTATTGGCTATTTTTATCATTTTTTTTATCATTATTAAATAGACCACTAAACGCAAATATAATTATTTTACACATAAGTAGTCCACAAATTATCATTATAGCAAATACGGTAACAAGACACAACATAACCATGAACATTGTCAGCAACGCATTGCCAAGTATCGTCATCCAGGTCATATCTTCTCACACTCCATTATAGCCTCTTCTTTAGTAGTTTTTTAGAAATTTTTATAATCTCCGCGAACGGCAAACATTCCTGCCGCAATCCATATAATGACTGATATGACAAAACTACATCCGACTTGTACCGCTGTCCCACCAAACCATAAAACGATAAGAATGCCCCATAACGGCAGAAAAAACAGTATCAAAACTATAATTAAAGCCAACAGGAATCTAAAGGCGTCGAGGAGCATTATTTACAAAAATTTCTTCTATATCTTCAGCTTTTTCTGCGAGCCTTTTTCGTTCTAATATCTCTGCGATTTTTTTATCTCTTTTTTTCGTTAAATATTCTATGAGAAATAGTCTTAAAATAAATATAATCATTACCGCAACAATAAAAAGAAGCGATGTCATCCCGGAACTCATAACTAAAAATACAATTTCCGGTCCTGGCTTAAAATAAGCAAGATAAAAAATCGCAGCAAAAACAAGAGAAGCAAGCATATAAAAAATTGTCATTAACACTTTCATCATTCTATATTCTCTGGGTTATTTGGATCAAAAATAGGAGGGTATCTCAACTTGTGATCGTTTTTCTTCACCATATTTTTCACTTTATTTACAATATCACGTTCTTTTTTTTCCATACGATTTATTGCAATAGGTCGTCTACCCAATATTCTCAATGCCCATTCAACTTCATCATATGTCATTCCCAACTCGTTTTCATCAGTCTGATTCTCCCATAATTCCGCTGTTGGTGCCGCATCAATTATGTCTTGAGGAATATCTCCAAAGACTTTTGCTATTTCATAAACAATAGATTTATGAAGATTTGACAGAGGACAAACATCGCATAAACCGTCCCCACCTTTGGTGAAATATCCTATCTGATCTTCATCTTTATTGCCTGTTCCAACAACGATTCCATTATTTTTTGCGGCAAAATCATAAAGAATATTTGCTCGAATTCTTGAACGAAGATTACCTTCTAATAATTGTGTTTCACCAAAACCAGCATTTTTATAAGCCAAAACGATAGGTTGAATTGCCTTGATAAAATATTCGACCTTTCTTCCCCTACATAAATAATATGCCCTACGAGTAGAAGTTTCCTTCATGGGATTCTCACTATTAAGCGTTGCCAAATCCATAGGAACTTGGTCGTACTCATAAGGAAGTGAAACACAAATTGTCTTTATGCCTGTTTTCTCACAAAGACAAGTCACAACAGCAGAATCAATTCCACCTGACACTCCAACAATAAGAGAATCAATTCCGTTCTTCTCACAATATTTCTTAATCCAACCTACGATGTCATCAATTAATTTTGGGATGTTCATCATTTTCTTTCTGTTTAAGAAAATTGAATAACAAAAATTATCCTTGTTCCTTTTTTAGTCCAGTTCTGATCTGATACGCGGAAAATTTATAGTGTTTTCCATTTGAAACTTTTTTGACAATTAATGGAAATTTATAACTTCTTGGTTTACATCCAATAATCTCATATCTATTCCCAAAATAGTCAAATTGCTTATACAAATCGTCTGGACTCAATCCATATGATGCGGCGTTATGTTGGAAATCAGTAACCTCTTTAGTTGTAGGCTGGCCTTTGGCATTGATGGTAGATATATTGATTTTCAATGTGATATTCGTACTTGAATATCTGGCATTTCCAGTTTCAATATGTAAACCAAGTTGAGCAGAAAGTGGTTGAAGGGTATCCTCAATTTGATCTACGATTTTTCTTGTTTCTGCTCTATCAAACATCAACGAAAACTACCTTTCTTGGCTTCTTCAAAATCTTCTTTTGAGATATAAATCTCAGTGAAAACAGCGGAACGCATGAGTGAACTATCCTGACCCACCGCTATCAAATTCTTGATTTCAGCAGTTCCTCGGAAAATTTTCAACTTACGACGATTAAACCCTCTCCGAAATGCTCTGGCATTTTTCCTTGTTAGAAATACATGTATACCAGAATAAACTTGGTCAGGTATATTATTACTATTCGTCATACAAAAATTAGATATAATCAGCCCTGGTTTTCGTGGACGATCTATATCGTGATACAACGAATATACTGATCCGCTATTTGAGAAAACCTCATATACCTTCCACACTGTAATCTTCTTGTTTTTTGAATCTCTCAATTTCTTCGTTTCTTCTTGGAATACATACATACACATTTTATTGTCTCCTGACTCTTTCATTATAGCACTCGGAATGGATTTTTTTCATCGAAAAAAACAAATCGTAAATATTTGTTTTTGTTTCCTCTAATTTTAGCCACATATCAGTTCCTTTCCAAACTCCCTTGACACAAAAGAAACAGTTGTTTTTTATATTATTTGATTTATTTGTACTGGGAACAGCCCAAACCGTCATTGGTTCTCCGTCAGACAAATTACTGAGATAAAGAGATGTTGTCCCACAGAAAAGGGTCAACCATGCCATTGCTGGGTCATTATCTTTTATCTTTGCCATATCAATACCCAATACCATATTATTGCTATCAACTATCTTTAACCATACAACGGTACAGAGTTTGTATTTGGATGAGAATTTGGTAAACTCGTGAGTCTCCTTCATCTCTTGCCCGGTGCTGGAAGCCATACATCCAATTAAAAAAAACGGCAAAAGTAAAAGTCCTTTTTTAGTCATTATCCGTCTCCGATATCAATTTATCAATTAATCTCAATGCTTCTGTATTTTTTTTTATAACAATGAAAAGCCCAACTCCTTCGTCATCTGCATGTGGGTCATAATCAAAAATATTTGCCACATATTCAATATGATTTCTAACTTCTGCTAAAATTTGTCGTTCTTTGATTGTCATTTCACTAATCCTTACAAACCCATGTTTTATAATAGTAAAATCCGATAATAAACAACGCAAACGAAAAGAAAATTGGCCAAAGAATAACCGAACAAATGTTAAACATCACCCTATTTTTCAATGATTTTTTCTCGCTTTGTTCAATCGCATCATATACTGCCTCTTTTGACGAGATATATATCAAACCCTTTTTAGCACCAGGAACAAATCTAATTAAGAGTTCCGCAAACAACATTGCGATAACGCCTATAAACAAATATCCAAATAATGTCACCATCTCATTTTTGTCCTTTCAATATTAATGTCAAATGTCTCTATTTTTTTTTGTACACCAGATAATGCTTTCTCATAATCTTTATTTGTGATAAACACTTTCATAGCAATAGCCAAATGTCCCCAATCTCCAACAGATACAATACATAGTGGTGAGACAGCAACAGGGACAGTTATACAATATGGAAATATTTCGTGATTCTCTGTATCTTTTTTATTCAGAATGATATGAATGCCTTTGTCAACTCTAAAATGTTTTTCTCCATTCATCATAATTGGGAAATCATTATCATAATAAGTATTGATAAATCCAAATGTCCTGTTAGAAATATGCCAGCCAGGACCGACAATTTCTTTTCCTGTATACCATATCTCTTTTGGTATTACAATGGGATAATAAGCAGAACATAATGAATCTTTTTCTTTATTATATCCATAGACCTTGTATGCCATAAATTGTTTATCACAAATATGTTGGCGAATTAACTTTTTTGTTTGATCATTATTGTGCATCATTTAGATTATACTCTACTTTTTTTGCGGAAAAATAAAACTCATTTTAATCTTTCCAATAAAACGATGAACTGATTGTCTAAAGATCGAAGTTCCGCAGATGTTGATGTTTTAAGTATGAATTTTAATCCACTTGTAGTTTTATATTCTTCAATATTTTTGACACCAACTGGTGCCAAGGTCGTCCAGTTTTTACCAGAGTCAACTACTTGTAATTCTTTAGTATACTTTTTTTTTACACTTCCATTTACAGAACGAATGATAACTGTTAATTGGATATACCTACCTTCCCCTCCATATGCAAGAATATAATCAGACAATTCACCATCTTCATCATATGTACCCTTCCACACAATGTCAGAACCCACAACGGCATCCTTCATCAATTTACGATATATTTCACGAGAATCATCTGTATTATCCTGACAAGAAGAAATGAATAAAACGCACATTAAAATGCAAATTATTTGTTTTATCATAATCCCAACTCCTCGTGCCAATCTACGATTTTGTCCAGATAGCTTTTTTCCAGGACATATTGTGATATTGTATCCAAATATCCAATATGGCCTTTATCATTATCAATTTCTCTTTGCAAATATTTAACTCTGGCCTTACCAGCGGCCATAGAAGAAGAGAATAAGGCTTCTGCTGGGACTTTAAAGGTTTCCACTCCATTACTCATTGTAATCCATCTGGATGCCACAGGAACCAGATAAGAGACCAGTAGAGGTCTATTCACCATAGTTCCACCACATACATACAAACTCTGACCTTGTTCTATTTCGACTCCATCCCCTGTTCTGGTCATTAATTCACTCCTAAATTATGCGTATTTTTTTGTATATATATTTTGTCGCATTTTTGGAGTCATTTTCTGCATCAAAATCACTATTTTTTCACTACTTTTGCCTTTTTCTTTCGTTCATTTTCTACAACGATGGAATACATAACAGATAATTTTCTCATAAGACCGAGAAAACACGATCTCTCGTCCACTCCATCCATATCCTCGTAATCATCAGGATATTCTTCAGGATATTCTTCATCATCTTCGTCGTCATCTTCATCATCATCTTCATCATCTTCATCTGGAGTTGTCATTTCTGTAATAGAGTCTACAATATCATCTTTAAATTGAACTATAATTTCTTCAACTATATCCTTCCAAGTTAATTTTTTTGCCCATTCTATTTTATCTTTTTCCGGGGCAGGGCTTAATTTGTTTAAACGGAAATCACCAGCACGAATTGCACCAGTTAACGCGGAATTACATGCGTCATAAAAAATTTCGGCATATTTGTCTTTTGGCAATTTGACCTCAGCGAGACACTTTATCAGAGTTTCGTGTGTGTCTCTTCTCCAAGCCTCAAGATGTTCTTCTTCACGATTTAACTGAAGTTCAAAACGCTGTTCTCTACTAAAAATAGATTTATGTTTATGGGTCATAATTTACTTTAACACAACATCTTGTCATCCCTATACCTGATTTTTCACAACATTTTCTTTTAAAATGAAAAAGAAACAAAAATCTCGTCAATACCGGGTTACGACACATATCTTTGTGATCCCGATATTTACAATCAGCTTTCTTTTTCACTCTCTTGTTGGGCCTTTTTGATATTAATCAATCTTCTGGCCTTGTCTCTCCTTTTTCTATCAGACGGCTTTTCAAAAAATTCATGCCTTCTAACTTCTTTAATAACACCTTCACGATTACACAGCTTTTTAAATTTGTTCAACGCAGTCTTAAGCTGCCAATCTTCTTCAACAACCGATGCACCTTCCGGTATTTTTACAAAAACCTTAATTCCCATTGATATCTCCTTCTGTATTATCTGACTGGAATCTTCTATGAGATTTCTCAAGACTCTGCATAATCATCATGACTTGCATAAATTTGTCCCTTGAAACTCTAAGTTTTGCTCTTTTTTCAGTAAAATACTCACAACCACTTTTGATAACCTCATCCGGTGTCATTCCAAAAGCAGCAGCACTATGAGAAAGACCATTCCAACCTTTCTCTTCAATCCCTTCTTCCAAACGAACTTGTATTTCACCTGTAAGCATCACTATTATGTCCGATAACTGATCGACATTACTCACACAGAAATCAATTAATGAAATAATTCTTATCATTGGCACTACCTTGATTTGTTCCTTGAACAAAGCAAGAGATAGGCTCTCTATGTTCTTATAAATATCATCTTTATCCATCTTATTCTCCTCGCATAATAAACATATGTGTCTTTTTCCAATATTTTCTAAACAATGCCGAATACGATGTTATCCAATCTAAGTCGTCCGTCATTACTTTTATACCGTGCCTAGTCCACTCATGGACTTGTATCCCATTATACGCTTGTATGGCAAAAACTACAGTGTCATATATTAATTTCTTTTTATTTTCGTCATAATGACAATGCTGTCCGTAAAGAGCAATTTCCTCACGTAAACTAGCTGCTACAATTGTATCGTAGTCTGATTCGATACTCATGATAACACACTCCCAATATCAAATACAATATTACTACTCTGCTATCCTCTAAAATGGTGAGATTTTTGGAGAAATTTTAATTGTAATTCTTTTAGAATAACCACCAAACTCAGATTGTAGAATAATGGTTTCTTCTTTTGCTGCCAATAAACATATTTGAGTATACCAAACAATGGAAGCAATGGTAACTGGAACTTTTTCTTGTAAAACAAGTATTTTAGTACCGCTGGGATAGATACGATAAATTCTAATCATCTTTGGAGTATTAAAATTTTGCAATTTAACCCAAATACCGACCGTCTGTTCATGGTAAAATTGTTTTTCATTATTTTTGAATCCATAATATGGATTTTTTGCATTATTCAATTTTGTACCGACTCTAAAATCAACCAGATTATGAGTCTTCTCACACCCAGAGAAAAAAATTGCGGATAATAGAATAATGATTTTAAGAGTTCTCATCTTTAACCGATACCAGCTTCCAACTTTTTACGCAAATTGACAAAGCAATCTTTACCAATCTTGGAATATTCGTCAAATGCCTCACCAATGGGGAGGCAATCATCAATTTGAATCTGCTTCAGTACATTAACGATATTTGAAGCATCATTCAAACCCCTGTGAAGCTGTCCCTGGAAAGGGATACCAAGCATGTCACATATGGCCTTGATACCACAAGGTTCTATACCGAACCAATCTACTGCGAATTGCTTAACATTAATATGTGGCCAATCTTCGCACGGATTTTTAATATCATGTAATTCACAATTCTTCTTCAACAAACTAGCGTCGAAATTACCCCAAGCACAGAAGATATCACCCGGTTTGAAAAAGATTTCCATTATTGCCAATGCTTCAGCAAAAGGCAGACCTTTATCCACATGATCCTGTGTAATACCTGTCAATTCGACACAAAAATCAGTAAGAAGAGGATTGAACTCAGGTTTTACAATGAGTGAGACCTGATGAATGGTATTCACTTCCTCTGGTTCTACGATACACATTCCCACCTCGATGATCTCCTGCTTCTTGATAAATTCTGCGTCATAATCACCATTCTTAAGACATGTTGCTTCAAAATCAATTACTACTAAACGCATTTTCTTCCAACCTTTCTGTTAGATTGACCTATACGGTCTACATCATTATAGCCCATGCTACGGGAATTTTAATTTCTACCTTTTTTGCCTTTTTCAAATTCTTCAGGTGAAATAAAGATTTTCATAAATACGGCTTCACTTGTGCTCAAACGATGACCTCCTCCAACGGCGACTAAATCCTCAACCATTGCCTCGCATTTAAACACTTTAGTTTTAAGACCTTGAAACCATGTTCTCAAGTCATGTCTTGCTGCTTTTCTATTAATGAATACATGAATTCCCCTATTCACTGCATTAATACTTCTACTATCTCCGAGATCATGTTTTATAGATGTTCTGTTCGATTTGATAACACCGGGTTTCACTGTATAGATATGATAATAAGGTGGGTACACTTCTCCGTCATCATAAATACGATACAACTTCCAAACAACAACTTTCTTTTTGTTTTTATTCTTTTTGCGAAATTTTTCTGTTGCATCCTTGTTTTTTGCCAAGCACATGTCTTTGCTTCCTTTCGTTCATCTACTTCATTATAGGGGGGTGGTTAAAATTTTTGCGGCAAAAAATTAAACTTTTATTCTTTCTTTTATTCTTTCTTGAAAATCTTCATATCCAGAAGAAGAAATTGTAAAATCACCATTATCATAAAACTGTCTTTTATCTCCAGTAATATCCGACAAAATTACAAAAGGATGACTCGTATTACTTTCATCGGGCAATAATCGAAGGACAACTCCAGAAGTTCTACCGTACTTGTATTGTACTGTATCTCCAACTTGTATTGTTCTCATTTCAACACCCTTACCAAAAAATCTATTGCTTTTTGTTCTATGCCAGGACAAGTTCTTTCCGAATTTCCTGCCACATTTAAAATCTCAATTTCATTATCAATCAACCACTGCCTGAATGCTTCGATTATTTCGTCTGTGATATTATAAATATCAACATCGAAATAAGGTTTTTCTTGTAGTATGATATATTTGAGAGTACATCTCTCACCAGCAGAATTAAATTTTGCCGCTATTCTTACAGTCCCATCACTGTCTATTACATTTCTTCTTGTTCTTGGAGGATACTTCGTTGATCTATCTTCTTTTATATTATAGAGTTCCGCATATTCAGGATGACATCCAGTATGATTGATAAATGACTTTGGCATTGTTCCACCCATCTCAAGCCCAAGAATTTTTGCCGCTTTAAGTCCGCCGAGGTCAGAACCCGTTTGCCCCCCACTACGAATCTTTCTCACCCTAATATTGTTGTTCATAATTTTTTCTTACCTTATTTTTTTCGCAAAAAATTAAGAAGATTGATATAATGAAAGATCAGATTCGGAAAACCACATACTATATATTTTATCCATTTCAAAAGTCATGACATCCTATCTTTTATTCTTTCTAAAAAATCGGATTGTGGATCTGTCGAAGTTAAAATAAAATGTTCATTATCATTAAAATTGTATGCTATTGGTCCATCTTCACCACGATGATCCCACTTTATACCAAAACACTGTTGACCTATGTTGACAATAGTTCCAGTTATAAAAGGATTATTATACCATCTTACTCTATCTCCTACTTTAAATTTCATCCTAATCTCTCTTTTATTCTTTCTTGAAAATCATGATAACAATCTGCCAATACAAGAGAGGCAGCGTCGGGCCATTCTTCATCATTACTGTCCCATTTAATCAAATAAGGATAATCACCACCATTGTCTGATATACCAGTGACCGTTCCTGTTTTTGTCCTATTAGACCACCACTGGATTTTATCTCCAATCCGGAATCGTTGTATCTCGTATTGGGACATTATCCTAATCTATCTTTTATTCTTTCCTGAAAATCTACATATTCAGGTGGATAATATAAAATTAAATCTCTGAAATAATAAGATTCTTCCTTATTCGGGACCGAAGCACCACTGTCGAGAATAAATCCATTCCATTTTACCAACGCTACTCCATGAGTCATTATTTCTATAATGGTCCCTGGACGACCTGGAACATATTTAGAGAGAACCATTGAACCAACATGGAATTGATTTTTTATTTTGTCTATGAAAAACATTTCTTTTATTCTGTCTATAAAGCCCATATTTCGACCTCATTACATTATAGGGTGGTGGGACATTTGAAGTCAAATTTCATTTTATTCTATCTTTTATTCTATCTCGAAAATCCTTCCACGCAAACTTATTGAGGTCTTTCAATAACTTCTTTTTAAGAGAATCCAATTTGTTCAAAAAATCCTCGATATCATCAATGGAATCATCTTTTGCTTTAGGGTTTTTCATATTTGTCTCTATTACATTATAGGGTGGTGGGAGATTTTACTTCAACAAAAATTTAAATTCATATACACCTTCCCTCATCCTATTTTCAAATTCTTTATACAATTTTACAAAAGCATCATATTCTTCCTTGAAATGTTTTTTGAGCAAATTTTTAATTT
>Ga0307377_10008238_pt1 | contig 10610 bp, 21 predicted proteins | sample TR3MG_FD_202535 | JGI IMG/M metagenome (GOLD analysis project Ga0307377, IMG submission 202535) | Soil microbial communities from Risofladan, Vaasa, Finland - TR-3 | ecosystem: Environmental > Terrestrial > Soil > Coastal area > Acid sulfate soil | place: Finland: Risofladan, Vaasa | collected... | reverse complement strand
GTGTTGAGCATGGCGTACCCGAGGGTACCCCAGTCTTCCGTGGCAACACTCCTAGAACCTACGGTCGATCACTAGACCCACTTTATGTGTGGCGCCTTATCACTAAAGTCTCTAAAGGTCTAGACATACAGAAGATGAAGCGTGGAGATGGTAGCTTCAAGCCAGCGTGGACGCACTTACTACGGCATTCGTGCGGTCAGCACATCTTGGATGAAACTGGCAGTGTGAAACTGGTGCAACAGCAGCTTGGTCATGCGTCTATTATATCATCGTTGTTGTATACGATTGGTCAAGGAAATATTGAGGAGGTATAAGATGAAGAAAGGTAAACCCATTAGCTGTAGGTGGTCTGACTGCTGTAGGTGCGAAGACGACAAATCGGACTACTGTCAGAAGTGCCAGTTTTACTGGTTTATTGACAGTGGTTATGGTTATTGCAGAGCTTTGCCAGAGTTTGTGCTGGTAGGTTGGTGTAGGGATGTTTGTAGCTTGTATGAGGAGGTCGAAGATGAACGAAATGTATGAGATGAGGGAGAGTATAGCCCAAACAGGGCAAGCCAAATTTGGCTATGTGGATTGGGAAGTGGAAACGCCAGACACTATTAGAAAGTGGCGTGAAGTTGCCAGTGAAATACTCAACCTCTCCACCGAAGATTGCTGCATAGCAATAGTGAGGAGGGAAGGGGAGTTGCCTTTCCAAAACGGGATATTCAATATTACCTGTGATACTTCTTACTTAAAAGCCCAACGAGACATGCTCGGAGCTGGCTATGTCCAAAAGGTTCCCAAAGAAGATAAGGAGGTGAAGTAATGAGTGCTCGTTGGATTAGAGTTTTCTGTATTGGGTGTTATGTACTTGGAGTTGGGTTTGGTCTACTTATAGGTTACGGCATTTGGGGGTGAAACAATGCTAACCGAAATCTTCAACAACCCACCACTAAAGTCCACCCTGTCCAACCTAGTAGACAAAGGCTACGTCTGTCGGCAACGAGTGGATGGCAAGTATGAGTGCTTGAGAGATGACGTCAGGATTGACGGTGTCCCACTGACTAGGCACTTGGTGTTGGTCAGTGAGGATGGCAACGTATGTGATTTGAGGGAGGTAGGAGTATGAGCAACCAAGTTATTAGAACTGAGAGAGGATGGGCAGGTCATTTCATCTGTGCGAATAGATGCAGATTTAGACGTAATACTCTGCTGCAATATGGCAGAATTGAGGTAGTCGTATCCACTGTTGGATTGATGGAAAATATTGATAAAGATGACAAGAATCCATTTGATACAGTGGGGTGTGATAGATATTTTGAAACTGCTGTCTTTCATGCTGACCGTCGTGATAAACGATATCACGATGCTAATATATCAAGGCGTATTCCCTTTGATAGCCCGTGGTCTATCTCAGAGGTTGATGCTGATGACAGAGCTAATGACATGCACGAAAATGTAGTAGCTGAGCTCGCAGATAAACTTATTGCCAGAGAGGTGAAATTATGAAATGGAGACCCGCCAAGTACTATCCAATAGCAACTGAAGTAATAAACAACTACAACAACGAGGAAATAGGGTTTTCCGACCTTATAGAGGGCATTATTGATGCTGTGTTAGATGGGTTAAAAGCAGAAGGAACATATATACCACCAACTCCGTGGAAGGGTGGGATATTGCTGTCAGGCTGGCAAGTCCTTATTCCCGATGAGGAGGAAAAGCAATGAGTTATCGACCACCAAATTGGCCACCTTGTCCCTGTGATGGATGCCCAAAGAAGGAGGAAGACTGTTATGGTCTAGTATGTGATTTGGTCTGTGGGAAGAATTCAGCTTGGGTGAACCATGAGGCTGGGGCTGATGCCCTATGGGAAGCAGTGAAAGCACAACGTTTAGTGGAGATAACTGAAAAGACGAAAACAATAACACTGCCCAAGGAAACAGCAGCATTTTGGAAATCAGAGGATTTTGATACGCTCTTTGAGTGGATTAACAAGGTGGGTATTTCTGGTTGCGGTTGGCTAGTCTGGATTCCCGATGAGGAGATGAAAGATGATAATGTGTAGCAAATGTGGAACTTGGATGATAAGAAAATGGGTATCAGATGGGAAGGGATTATGCTATTACTATGACTATTGCCCTAAGTGTAATCCAGAGGGAAAGCAGTATAATGGATGCTGAAACCATGCCATTCAAAACTCCGTGCCACAACTCAGTAAACAACTACATGCTGCTCAACTCAGACGGCTCACTAATGGTCAAGTGTGGCGAGCTTCACTCCTACGGAGTAAGGTGCAACCACGCTTGGAGAGTATGGTTTCGTGGCGATCGGTGGATTGTTGAAGATGTAGAAAGGAGTGTTAACTGATGGCATACAAAGGACCTTATAAAGTGCTGAAAAGCTACCGCCACAACAGAATCCTCGTTTCACTAATAGTGGGAGCAGAAGCTGGAGTTATATACGGAATTGGAGAACCTGCATATGCCCCACCTTGGTTGGCTGAACGAGGTTATCATCTCACAGTATTTAGAACTCTCAAACTGGCTAAGCGGTATAGAAGTGAGTGTGCTCGTGGTTTTTATTACAACAGGTTGGAAGTATGGAGAGTAAGTGCCAAGAGTAGAATTCAACCATTGCCAACAATTATGGATTGGCGTTCTATAGAGCGGGGATTAATAATACCCTATGTGGGGTATTGTTCAGAAGGAGTTATAGACTGGCCTGAAGGAACAGAAATGTACGAGGAAATTACACTTTTGGAGAGGGTAGCATGAAAGTCAAAGTCCCACTCCAAATCCCAGTAGGCGGTCATTCCTTCGCCATTCTCTTCGATAGGGAACTGGAGGACAGCAATCAGCACGGTCTTGTGAACTTCAGGTTGCTGCAAATCAGGATAAATCCTCTGCGCCCACCATCCCAACAGGTTGAGGCTCTAATCCACGAAGTACTACATATAGTGGCTGTAGTTTACGCAAATAACTCTCTTGGTGAGGAGGTTGTTGATTCTACAAGCGAGGGCTTACTACAGGTATTTAATCACTTTGATGTTGAACTAGACTGGTCTGATATACCAATGAGAACTGCTACTCTTCTCGACCTTCCAAAAGCAGAGGAACTTCTTCAACCCATTCCTCCTCCTCCACCAACGGCTTAACGGGCAATGACACTCGTGCAACACCTTCCCACCTACGAGTAATCACGTAGCAATGCCTCTGTAGCCAGTGATCGCTCTTACCCGACCAGATGTGGGCTGCTCGATCCTGGAGAGTTTTCACCATCTGTCTCTCAATGTCCTTGTATAGAAGGCTGGGGGCTTTGAGTATAACGAGGTCTGCATCAAGTACATACTTGTCCACTAACGAAGCCAACTGAGCAGCAGATATCAGGTGTAGTTTTCTTTCATGCCTCACCATAGGGAACAGCTTCTCAACCTGCCTTACATACGGCTCCATGTAGTCCCGGCTGGACATATGGACAACTATATCATCAAGGAAAAGGGTGGAAAAGGGAGGAGGCTCATTATCAAGTTCGGTGAACTTCAGCCGTTTAACCCAACTGGGTGGCCTCTGCTCTGGGGACACAGCATAAGGGGGTCTTCCCAGGATTTCCATTAACCGATACCCGACAACAGACTTGCCCATGTCTCTGGCACCAATGACAGCAGTAACACTACCAGCCTTGCGCCTTAATGCTCTTACATCGGGGATTTCACCAAGTTCAGGGTAGGATGAACTCACAGCACTTGGATCTTCCAAAGGTATGCCCATCTTCTCGAAGGCAAGCTTGGTGAGGAATGCTACAATTGGGTTAATTTTTGGCATTACTTACTATTGTAGAGTAAAAATGGAGTTGTGTCAATGGAGGGGATTGGAGGGCACTTGTTGATTAATGTTGACAGAGTTTCCTTTATTGTAAAAAGACTAAAGACGTGGTTTAATGAATACATGCCTCTAATGCTACTTGGGATTGGTTCAATTCTTTTTGCTGCCGCATTTAACCTATGGGTAACTAACACGGGCGAGAATATGCTTGCTTGGGTACTCTTCATTTTAGCTTTGTTTTTCTGGTCAGCAGCCATCCTTCTCCAATGGAAGAGGGAAAAGGCAGAAGAAAAAAGCAACAAGGACAGAGAACAACGGGAAATTGAAAGGCATGACCAATATATGTCACAATTCGGTGAAGGTGGGCATTCCCCAAAAGGTAAAAATGACAAATCAACATGAACCCACAAGAACCGATTGGAGGGGAGCTTGGCATCTGCATCGAAGGTATTAAATCGAGTTTGAGCCTTCCTGTATCGTCAAGCTCCCCCCGTTGGTGTGTGTGTTCTTTACCGTCTTTTCTTTCGGGCGATTTTCTTCATCCATGCCTTACGCTTAGCACTTTTCGGGGGGCCAATTTTTCCCCACTTCTGTCCACGTTTCTTTGCCATTAAGGACCTCCTTTACTTCGAGTAATGACCCTTGACTCTGATCCGCTTTCCGCCCTTACCCTTGCGAGTATGACCCTTCACGTAGTGTCTCTTTTTGGCCATTGTTGACCTCCTTTTGTTATATTTCCCAGAATATTAACTACCCCTTCTTTGGTCGCTTCCGCTTATATCCACCAACAGTTATCGTCTTACCCTTGCGAGTATATTTATAACCTTTCACCCCGACAGCAGTTCCCCTGCGCTTCCTCTTTGCCATTTAATGCTCCTTCCAATAAATTCTGCTGAACCTCAGTTAAATTTACTTTAACCTAAGTAGCTCATAGATACACTTTGCATTGTAGCAGAATATGGGAAAGTTGTCAAGACCTCACAGTTAATTTTGGTGAACCTCTTAGTAGTCATTCTTCCGTATTTGGGAACTGAGGTCAAAGAACTCAATCTTGGAAGCAGAGGTATTTCCAAGTTTGTCTATCCACAATTCCGCAATTGCGAAGCCAACAGTTGGCATGAGTCCTTTTTGTTCAAGGTAGGGTGTTTGAGAATTTCCACACCATGCAGCTTTTCCATTCCTCCTAACATAAATTATACCAGAACTAGTAGTAACACAATAAACCTTGCCTTTGTAGTTTTGTCGTTCTGGCAATTTATTAACTAAAGGCGTATTATATCGCCAGTTGAAGGAGGTGTGGTAATAAGTAACCCCATCTTGCTGTTCGGTGTGTATTGATGCAGATCCTTGTAGCTTTAATGCTAGTTCTTGTAAATCATCAGCTAGTCTTTTAGACTTAGTTGTTGCATACCCCCATTGCCGTAGACCATTAACAGTCTTCCTAGATGAACCATCGCCCTTCATATAGGTGGAAAAAAATGTTCTGATCAACTTGGGTGTAGCATTTTTAATTGTAGTAGGAACATATTTATCTCCACTCCGTCCAAACTGCCTCAAGTATTTTCCCCAAAGGGTTGAACTGAAAGAAACACCGTTATGGTTAATATGCGGAGTGTAGCCCAATTCTGTAATAAGACTGGCTATTTCCACTTTATTGGATTCATCAAAATTGGCAATGTCAATTATACACTGGGAATTATTAACCCAGTGATAACTACCCTCTGAGATATGCCATCCCATAAACTTAAAAAACGTTTCTGGGTTGATTATTTTATCTGTATAAGGCGAATGTCGTCCACCTATAAAGCCTCGTAATGGTGTAGATTTTCTTTTTGATCCATGCCATTTAGCATTTTTCTTAATCCTATATTTGCGGCAGGTATCAAAATTAGCAATTTCCTCGAAATGCCAATTATTTACTTTCCAATTAGAGGAAGCGAACATTTTATGGTTTGGAGTAACAGCAAAATCATATCCTCCTTTTCCATTCAAGTAAAACAAATCCCCATCATAGTTAAATGTTTGTCTTTCAAGGGGAGTCTCGTAATTAAAGTGGCCTGTTGTAGTATTAAGTGTTGCTACACTGTCATCGTCATTTACTTCTCCAAATAGCTTCCATCCATCACGAGTTAGAATCTCTGTCTTATCATCATAGCATTGGAAACAGGGCAAAGCTACTGCATCCACTCCCATGTAGCATGGCAAGTGAACTGGTATATGCCAGTGCCCGAAAACTGCCAAAGTGGGTAGAGGAGCTGCAATAGTTGCAATTATGAAGCCCACCATACCTTCGATTATCTTCTGCATTCGGTATGATCGGGCATAGCTAACGCCTCCGCCTGGGTGCTGTAGATGTATCCACGCATTCCTTACCTTAAAGTCAGCTTTGTAGAAACCACGATAAACTAGGTCGTCCCTCTTCTCGCAGATGTGTTCTACTATATCATAACCATTCTGCTTAAAGAAACTCCTGTCGTGCTGACCGCCGATTAGGTAGGTTCTGGCTTTCTTGGCACGAGGATAATTGTCAATAGTATATTCCCTCTGCTCTTTTGCATTGTGTTTGTGTAATTCCTGATGCTGACCACGATACATGTCTATGCCATCGGTTAAATCTCCAGCATTGATAACGAAATCAACATCTCTATCATCTATAATCTTGTAAGCATCATGGAGGAGGGTAATTTGCTGAAACTTACTGCCAAAATGGTTATCTGTAACCATCCCAATACGATAAAAGTCATGGAAATACTTGAATTCTGTGGGTTTGAAATCAGGAGTAGGTTCGTGGGGAAGAACAACTTGCCGGGAAACTTCATCAAGTTTGACTTGGTAATGCTTTGCTCGTAAACTGTCTATAACTTTGATTACCGTTTCTCTTGAACGGTCTACCTGTCTACTAATCTCCCCCACTGATGTTGGCTGATCTTTGAGGATTTTTAGAGTCTTGATTTCGAGTTCATCTAGGTCATCTGTGAGTGGGGGTGTAACTTGGGATTGAGAGGGAAGTGCTGCTCCATGATCACGCATGGACTTGACGTAAGACTTCTTGTTTACAAATCCTAACTCACTTGCCCGGCTCTCTAATGCTGAATCATCAGCGGTGGCAAAAAATTCCTTCTCTTTTTCGAAGGCTTCACCGGATGGTAGTAGCTGCTTTGACATTTCTGAATAACCTCCAATCGTATTTCGTTGGATTGGTTATTTCTGTTAATGCAAAGTTTACCTCCTCAGTTGTATTTCATGGTGTACGAACAGTGGTTATTATATCACAGGATTTCTGTTATGTCAATGACTAGTTCATATCAAATGAAGCTCTCTCATCAATCGAGGAAAGAGCTTCTCCTGCTGATCCCGAGATTGCGTGAGTACTCAGGAGTTCATTCCAAACAGCATCCTCAATACTAGTACCAGAAGTTGAGGGGTAAGCCAAGTCATCAATCTGCCTAGTAACAGTTTGTATGTTAATGGTCAAGTCGCACCATTCTGCACCGGCAGCATCCGAGAATATGAGAGTTAAATTGTCTCCATTGGTCTCTGCTTGGCTGAGTACCACCTTGACACGCTTGGTGAAGTCGGCATCTACTGTGGGCAATGTTGTAAGATTTGCTGGTGCAGCATCATCCACAGCAATCTGGGCATCCCCTGCTGCTAGGGTAGGGTTTGCTTGGAATATTTTTGTGTTGGCTTGGGATACTAGGCTGACATAGACCACATAGCCGTTTGTATCATTTTTCTTGCAGGGTGTGTAGGAAGCCATTATCCTGTCCTCACACTTCCAGCACTTAAAATGTTAATACCAAAAGGGTTACTTGCCTGGTAAAAGGCACCTCTCACCTCTTGCAGGTCAAGATTCTCTACCCATCCTGATATAACAGCACCCGAATTCCACTCGTCAGTTTGCGCTCCATATAAATATCGGAAATTGTCCGTATAGTTCAGGACGAGTGTTAGCGTATCAAGTAAGATTGTCCTGGCAGCATCAGAGTAAATTTCGTCAGTAAGTGTGTTACCAACACGCTTTATCTTTTGATAATATGTTGTACCAATTGCACAGACATAGAAGTCTGACCACACCTCTAGTACGCCATTACCATATTCACGGAGAGCGAGTTGCCTTGCGCCTAGAGCAGTACGGTAAAAGTGAGCGTTTAGCATCCTATTTGGAGATGCACGAAAGTCAGCATTCATTTCACCAAGGGCATTGGCAAGACCCCAGAAACCCGCAGCAACATCATTATCCGACGCTACTAGTTGAGCATCCAGTAAATGCTCAAAGTCTCCCGAAAAGTGGTCTACTCCATAATCCTTGTATAGATACGCTGCATCATTGTCTGAAAGGTTAACCCATGTAGACCTAGCTGCGGTCTGGCTTAAATCATTTCCAGGATCTACCTCAGTAAAGGAATTGTATGCTTCAGCCACTACTATTGAACCTCAATATGCCTGGCCACTGTTATTTCCCGTGGTCTGTCACGCCAGTCTGTCCACTTCCAGGTTTCACCATTTGTCATCAGTGTAGTGTTGGTTGGCTGCCTCTTCATAGCAAACCAAACTAGAGCGGCAATTGCCACAAGAACTAGAATCATGGTCATGTTTGTGCTTACGGGGTTTGCTAGGTGTCCAGTTGGTCTTCTTACTAGTGCGTTACTAGCCATAATGCTACCTCACAAAATAGAATCTCACAGATGCAGTTTCACCACTATTACAAACGAGGTAATAAGTTATCTGTCTCTTGGTTTTCAAATCAATCTTAACTTCTCCGCCTCTCTTAATGCACGCATCTGTAACCATCGGTTTGCCCTTGGCATTAAGTAGGTACACCTCGTCCGGTCCGTCATTGTGAAGCGACAGATACATGGCAACAAAGGCAACTCGTACTGGCTCATCAGTTACTGCGTAAACTGCTGAATTCAGATACCCATCGGCAGTCATGCTTGCCATCTGCTCTTGGAGTTCAGCAAGTCTGCCCGCAATCTCATCCAAGTAGACAATCATCATAAGTTCGGGTGTGACTTTGGGCATCTTGGACAGTCTTGTAGCAGCAACTGGCAAGGTTGAGTTCAGATTGGGTGTCAAGTCGCCTCGATGCAGCATTTCTATCCTTCATCCTTTGCTGGAGTTTTCTTTGGTATTGCTGCCACTTGCGCCTCCTTGATAGCATCAACTATGAACGAGAGGTGCATCCCGAATAGTTGTGCTCCGATATCAGTCTGGTTGAACTTCTCCATAAGCCAAGTGTATTCAGAATCCTCAATGGGAAGAATGTCATTCTCAGCGGACAACACTTGATTATACAGCCTGCCTCCATGCTGTGTATCCTTTTGGGTAATCTTATCTTGGGGGTATCGCAGCACCAGCAACTTGAGGACATCGCTAATGTGACCATCCTTATTCTTTACCCTTTTTTCGCCATCAACAGTTTCAGTTTCGATATTGCCGATGCTATCCATTGCAGGAACTCTGAGAATCATCCCACCAAGAGTCTTGATTTCACCATCTTTTATCTTTTTCATTTTTCCTCCTTATTTCTCGGCTTCAGCCAACTTCTCGTCATACTCGGTTAGAAGCGTTTGCGACTCGTTATACCAGTTTGTTGCATCATCCATCTCTTGTAGAATTGCTTCCCTAGTATATCGTCTCTGGGTTGGTCTAGTTTCCTCTTCCTCAATGACAAGTTCAGTTCTGAATTCACCTTCTATCCTAGTCGGAACAAATTCAATTTTTGAACTTATCTTTACTCTTCCAACTGCCATTGTGCGTCCTCCTTATGCGTCTGCGTAGATAGCAATGCGTCTTACTACCCCGCCAAGTTCAATTCTCACACTTTCGACACTATCAGTTGCACCAAGTATAACTCCTCTATCTGAACCGAGAAAGTCAATGAAGCCCTCGGATATGTCATCCTGCTGGAGAGATAGGACTGGGCAAGCACCTGTCAGGGAGTCTTGAAGCATGAACACCGTAGGTGTGGTCTGGGCTGCTATGTTCTTTTCAAGGTAAGCTGCATAACTGGTGGGGGAACTTCCACTAACCCACCCATAAACCGCCTGAACAGTCTGAGTTCCTTCGTTTGTGCCTACAGCTTGTGCATTTATACCCCTTGAATACCCCACAAAAGTTCCCGCTGTGATGACGGGGTTGAGGCTGCTTGTGACAAGAATCCCCTCGCAATAAGAAGTAAGTGTGCCAGCAGCCTTGTTCAGTGTGGGGGTTGCGGTAGCTGCAAAGTGAAGTCCCCTAGCGTATCTTGTGTTGTTTTGAGTAGAAACATCTCCCCCACTGTCTGTTGCCCCACCATAGACACCCTCGATAGCGGTTGTCCAAGATCCAGTAATAGTATCTGTTATATCTGAGGTGAGAGTAGCATTGACATTGAGGTCTCGGACATATTGTAACGAAAGTCCACCCCCACCAGCAGTAATATCAGTAGTGCCAGATAGGTTAAAGGTGTGCCCATAGATAGCCGTTAAAACTATAGGATTTGTAGCAGGAGTCCAGACCCGCTCAAAGTAAGACCCTGTGCTACCATCAACAGATGCCGTGTAAAGCTGGTAGAAGTCAAAAGCTTTATCCAGTGTGGCAGGGGCATTTATTTCCAATGACCCATCAAGCGTCAAGTGAGCACCACGTGTAAGCGTCAAGAACGCCCCACCATCATCTGTGCCTATAAGCAGGTCATCCTCCCAAGCCGAGATGTAGAAGAAGTCTGTTATGAGGTCATGGGCATCAGATAGGAAGAGGTAGGCTATCCCACCCCCATCGCCAGCACTGGGACCGTAAAGGTATAGTCTACCAAGAGAA
>Ga0307377_10008237_pt1 | contig 10610 bp, 29 predicted proteins | sample TR3MG_FD_202535 | JGI IMG/M metagenome (GOLD analysis project Ga0307377, IMG submission 202535) | Soil microbial communities from Risofladan, Vaasa, Finland - TR-3 | ecosystem: Environmental > Terrestrial > Soil > Coastal area > Acid sulfate soil | place: Finland: Risofladan, Vaasa | collected... | reverse complement strand
ACGATAAATTTCATATCTTTTAACAATCCGCTTAGCGTCTTTTTGCCACAACTTCTCAATAAAATCAATAATAAATTTCTGTTTGCCGTTTATATGAATATGAAGTTCATCCACTTCGTCTTTCCAAAATTCATAAGTTTTCTTAAAATACAAAGCGAGATAAGGATCGGCCGCAAAAGCGATTAAAACTGCTCTCATTTAACCTCACAAATAATATAGTTTTTTCTTTCTTCCTCTAACTTTTTCCTAATTGCTCTTTCCAATTCTTTATCCTTACTTTCGTAATCAATTCCACTTATTGTATAATAAGGATTACCAAAAAATCTGTTATACTTTAAAATTTCATCGTGTTCATAAAACCAATCCTTATCAGGCTCATCTATTATCGGTTTAAAATATACCGCAAAGTTCTTACTGGGATTATCTGTTTCTGTTATATCAATCATCACAAACTTGCCCACTTTATAATCATCTCTCCTAATAATCAAATTCCTCTTAGGTAAATATTTATCTATAATCACTTGATTGCCTCTCCAATCCAGCCAATTATTCCGTGATCTTCGCCTTTAGCCATGTGCATTCCTTCTTTTATAAAAAATTCTTTTATTAATTGAGGATTTTTAGCATAACGAGGATATAAATTTAATAAAGTAAGATCGGATTCTTCTAATAACTTTAATATTCCGCTTTTTGTATATCTCATATAATCAATCTTTTTGGGGTTGTGAAATGGATAGATTAAAGGCGCGGAAAAAACAAATATGCCACCGGTTTTTAGTAATGAATAAATATTCTTAAAGGCTTGTAGGGGATTATAAAGATACTCCATAACCTCCAACATAAAAATCTGATCAAATTTATTCTTAAATTCCTTGAGTTCGTAAGATTTGACCATATCGTAATTTATATCCCAGACAATATCCGGGATATGCCATTCCTCAGATAGGTCTTGTTCAGCCTTATTATCCATAACTATATATTCTTTAACTTTGCATGTTTTGACCTGATTTTTGACTGGATTAGCCGCCCCACCGACATCAAGCACCCGATCTTCTTTGATAGTTAATTTTGATAGATACTCAGATAATTGTTCACGATAAAAACTCAAATGCCTCCTTTGATATAAAATTATTTTTATTCACTTCAATTTCATTAAAAAATAAAAGTTTCCAATTATATTTATTAAATATCTTTATCCTATCTTGTTTCCATTTTTCAATACCTCCCCTAAATTTTTCTTTATGTCTGCGATAATAAACTTCAATAGCAATTTTTTTATTATTAATATTTATGAAATCAGGATTATATTTTCCTATCCATAATTTTCCATTTCCAACAAATTTATATGGCAAATTCAATTCTTTACATAATATAATAAACTTTTTTTCTAAAGAACTTGGTGTCCTTCTTTTTAAAACTTTTTTTCTATAATCTTTATTTAACCATAATTTTTTTAATCTTTGTTTCTGTTGTTTTATCCATTTTTCAGAAAATTTATGTTTTCCCTTATTTGATAAACTGATTTTATTTCTGGTTTCTTCAGATTGTTTATGACCTAATCGTTTTTTATTTTTCCAATCTTTTTTTAAAGCAATACTAATTTTTTTTCTTGTTTCTTTCGAATAATGTTTTCCCTTATTCCAAGCAATTTGTAGTCCTATTTTTCCTTTATTCCACGGTATATTACCTTTTTTAGACATTTAGTTCCTTATTAAAAATTTCTTGATATTCCTTTCTCATTCGTTCAAGAAAAAAGTATTCCCTACCATATCGTTCAAATTTATTCTTTATCTCTGCTGTTCCACCACTAAGTTCAAGATATTCAACTTTCCCACCTGTCAATAAATATTCTATAAGTGTGTTGCTGCAAGCGTCCGCAAAAAATGAAAATAAAAATTTGTTTGAAGACCTCATATAAGTAGCCATAACTTCGGGATCAATCACAAATCCCAAATATCTCACCACTTCATTGTTGTAAAAATCGAAGTTATTAGGTATGTTTTCAGGACTAAACCTACCCGTAATCCACAATTCTTTTTTATCTGTATTTTCTTTAAAATTCTCGATAACCCAATAATATGCTTTATGCCATTGCTTGTTATCGTGGTTTGAAGAACGAGAAAACAAATAAACATCTTTATCAGTTGGAATCCTTGCTCCATCGGGATTAAATATTGACTCATCGGCACTATTTAATATCACCATACTTTTTTTAGGTTTCAGGAAATCATCCAATAGATCTTTTGCCCATTGACTTTGATAAACTACCAATGATGCTTTTTGCGACACTATCCTCATTGCCTCCATCATTGAAACTTTATCGCCTTCAAAAGGGTAGATTTTGCGATTACAACTATTTTTTAAGATATTGTCAACCCTTAAAACTATCTTTTTATTTGGGATTTCAGATAGTTTGTTGAGCATCGATAATCCCGTAATGAAAAATATATCAGCTCCTTCGGGGTTATCAACTAAATTGTCTTGAAAACACTTGCGGAAGTTTCTTAAAAAAGTGTGGCCTCCACCTTGTTTTTCTGGATTGTAGCCAGCAGTAAATATTTTTACTTTATCCATTTTAAAAACCTTTCTAAATTTTTCCATTGATTGAATCTGTCGCATTCTTCTGCATGTCCCCAAAGTTCAAACCTGCCATTTCTTTTCTTTTTTGCCTTCTTATAATATTCTTTAGCTAACCCCAACCAATTTCGACCTTTATATTCTTTTCTCGGATAACTGAAATGAATCGTAGTATCTGTTTCCAGTGGATTTTCCGGCTCTTTATAATTAAATATTTTAGTGGTTCTGGCTTCTCTAAAATATTTGCCAATTATTTTTTTAGAAACCTCATCCCATCTGCCTCTTGGATAACAAAATTTTTTAGGATAATAATCAGTAATATCCTTAATAATATCATTGGCCATTTCAATTTCTTTAATCACCGCTTTGGCAGATAATCCCTTTAAAATAGTATGATTATGAGTATGATTCCCGATCTCGAATCCCCGATTGTGCAATTCTCTAATTTGAATAACATTTATTGGTGCAATATAAAAAATAGTATTTTTAACAAATCCATATTTTTCAATCAAATCGGCTAATCTATAATTAAGTGGGCTATAATCGTCGAAAGAAAATACTAATTTCATCTACTCTCCAATTTATTTAATATATCTGTTAGGTTTGATATTGTGTCTTTGAATATGATTCTTCTATCTTTTTCCAGCTCATCAGCCCATTCATTGCCTTTGATTCGTAATACTTCCTGTATGATTCTTGGGTCGCCTGTGATGTGATGTTTGCAGTGGCAAGACCGACAGAGTGGTATTAGGTTTCGTTTGTCCCATCTAAGATAAAGTGAAGATGTCTTTTGAATGTAATGGTGCATTTCAGAGGTTGGGTTGCCGCAGACTAAACATTTAGGATTGAGAGGAACATAGATTTCTTGAATCAATCTATCGAGTTTATTTTTTAGGGTTGACTTCTTAATTTCCACTCCTCATCTTATTTAAGTCTTCTTACGCTTTTTTCTTATTTTGTTTTGTTTCATTGATTACCGAGATAATCTCATTTATTTTATCTACTCAAATTCCCTATAAGAAACTACTTTTAATAATTCCTTTTTTGTAAATTCTTTGGAATACAAAAGTAAATCTAAATTATATTTATTCATCCAACCTTCGCCTAATTTTTTTTCATCAAACTCTAATTCAATTTTTAATTTCACTTATTTCTCCTTTATCTTATTTAATTCATATAAATTGGTTATTTTCTAACATATCTTTTGTATGTGATATAAGCTCCGTGAAATCTTGAACCTTCACTATCTCCACCCTTAGGTTCATAATCAATTTGTTTTTCATCTACTTCCCAACCATCATCACCCATTTTTTCAATTTTGTCTTCATAACCTAAAGTGTAATAATTCTTTTTCAAATACTCTACTTTGTAGTCTGAATCATAAAACATTTGTCTCCTTTCTTATTTAATTCATCAAATCTAAATCTTATCCCATATTCAACAATATTCTCTTGGCAGTATTTTTCAGCTCTTTTTACCGCTTCTTCTAAAGTATGTTCTATTCCGATACCCATACCTTCTTCGCTTTCAATATCTTCATCAGTTATCAGATATCTATTGTTTGCTTTTGAAATCATCACTATATTATTTGCCGACATTTAACCTCTCTTTATATTCTTTAAGATAATCTTTTAACTTTTTCTCTAAAGCATCGTTTTCTATATAGAATAAAGCTGTATCAAAAAACTTCCTATCAAAACAATTCACAATAAGTTGCCCGAAGCGAAGCCCACATTTCTTATTTTTTGGTATCACTTAACCATCTTTCAAATTCTTTCTTAAATTTCCTACTACAAGATTTACATAAGAATCTATTCGTATAATCAATAATTATTTGAACTTTTGTTAATGGGCTAAAACCCTTTCGTTCTTTGCCGCATTTTTCACACTTAAAAGTTGATTTAAGCATTAACACATTATCCTATACTTATTTTTTTATTGTCTGGAATATCTTTTAACCTCGCAATTGTTAATTCTTGTTCATCTGATAATTTATATTTATTCCTTAAATAAAACCAAAACATTGAAACCTTTTGTTGACCAGCTCTGGTTTTTCGATATTCATTGATTTCTTTTTTTAATTGCCAAATGTCCCATTTCATTTTCTCCTCCAATGAGAACAGATTTTATAAATTTCTTCCATCTTTTATCCTTATTAAAAGTTAATTATTTAATCGTGTTTTTTACAATCAGCACTAATTACTCTTCCGTAAGGAGCTTCCCAATGACAATCACAAAACCAATATCTGAAATCAATTAAGTTTATTAACCAACATTCTAAATTTGTATATTGAGGTTGTGAATACTTCATCTTTTCTCCTTATTAAAAGTTGATTTAATTAAATTCAATATTTACAACTCCAATCCAACCCTTTTGATAGTCCCAGTAATAATACATAGGTATGATAGAAAAATATAAACCAAAATACTTCATCTTTTCCTCCAATGAGAACAGAAATCATTTTTATTGATTGCGGCGTTAAACCTCTTCTTATCATCATCACGACCAAAATCTCTTAAATATTTTTCACATACATAAAATCCATCTTTTTTATAATCCCTAAACCACCAACAGCTCTCACATACTTTATCTATTTTCTTTTTCATACCATTCCTTATTTAATTTATCCACCCAACTATTCATTATTGGCATTATTACTCTATGGCTGTTAGGATGGAGTGGTAAAATTGATAAAGCTATTTTTATTAACCATTTTGCTATGTTTTCTTTCATATAAATTCCTTATGGGGGGTAAATATAAAATCTTCTTCTAAGTGCTTTTATTGCTTGATTCCATCCCTTGCTTTCACCTTCTAAATCCTTATTCCTAGCTGCCATCAAATGTCCCTTGCCGTCACTAGTCTTCCATTCCAATTCATTCAAAACCTTACGGATATATTTCTCCCGCCTGGTTAAAATACCGCTACATTCTTTATCTAAAAATAAAGATTTTAATTGTTTATTCATTATTTTCCTTTCATATTTTTACATACTTTATCTATTTTCTTTTTCACTCTCTCCACCAATCATTATTATTTTTTGTCCATAACCACTTCATACAATCTGTGCAATAACCTCGCTGTTTCTGATTATCGCCAACATATTCAACATCTATAAGCCTATCGTGTTCACATATCTTCTTTTTCTTCATATTAAATTCCTTATTTTTTTCTCTTAATTTTTTCCCATATTTTAAACAAAAGCCAAGTAATTATCACCGCCAGAATAAAACTGACAATTGTACTAACTTTTATTGTAATCATATTAAATTCCTTATGGGGTAGAAATTAACCAACAGAAATAATTGCCCTATGTCTCTTAAGTTCTCTATTTAAGGCATCTAATTCCCTAAAAAGATTTTGTCTGATTCTGGCAATTCTTTGTTGATTTCTCGGAATATTTCTTTGTGGTACCATTGCCAAAACTGACAGAGCATCATTGCTAAATTGTAATTTGATTTTCTTCATATTCTCCTTATTTAATTCCCCAGTTAGAGCTGATTGAGGTCGTAGTTTGCTTCAGCTTATAAGGCTTACATATTTCTCCACTCATTCAGCTCAGTTCTGGGAGGGATTATGAGCAGTAAAGTGGCTGCTTCTGATGTCCACAATCCCTTACCCATATCGCTGGAGGCAGGATTTGGTCACCGACTTATTGGTAGATTGGTCGGGTTTCTTCACCTGCACTCAGGAACACTAAACTATACTCCTGACTACCCTTAGTCCGCTACCACAGCTTCTCCAGCGATACGGGGCCGAGTTGGCTCGGCCCCATGCCGTTGATCTGTAAATTGTTAAAGTAATCCAGCTTTTTTTAATTCTAATTTATGTTCTGGATACTGCTTTTTCAGTTGCTGATATTCAGCTCTATTCTTGGCGATTTTTCTTAATCTTTTTGCTATTGTGCCACGCATATTCTTTCCTTTCGATGTTCCAAATAATGATGTTTTGGACAAAACCATCTAATATCTAATGGTTTATTATAATCATTATGATGAGCATGTATTTTTTCTTCTCCACAAACTGAACATTTATCTTTTATTAACAATCCGTTTCTAAGTGCATTTCTTACTATCAAACGAGCCAAATATTTTTCTGGATATTTTTTTCTCATATTAGCAGAATTTCTGATTAAATATTTTTTGCCATTTACCGTGTTTCTCCAAATTTTTTTGACTTTGTAAATTTTGCATTTATTTTTTCTATGATATTCTCTTTTATGCTTGTTATCACATATTTTGCACCAACATTTTAATCCATCATTAGTATTAGAATCCTTAGAAAACAATTCTAAAGAACATACTTTGTTACATTTTGGACATTTTTTGCCTCTCATATCACATATCCTCTTATTTCGCTTAATGGTACAACTCGTTCTATTATCCAATTTTTTACATAATTAGCCTCTCTTACTACGATGTATCCACTCCCTACTCCCACTACTAGTGAAACATGATTATATGTGTGTAGGGCGGCTTCCCCAACTCTTGGAGTAAAGGTATTGGGTCGTATCTGTGAAGCATACATTACTCCAAATCTTATTCCCTTTTTCCGTGCCACATATCCAACACATTGTTCATTGCTTGGAACCAACTTTTTAATTGAACCAGGGCTTGCGTATCTCACGGTGTTCGTATTTGACCAATTTTTGAGCCAAGGTTCGTACCAGCCTTGTTCTGACCATATATCTCTCGCTACTCTTACATTGGCTTCTGGGTCGTAAAGTGAGCAGTATCCGCATCTCCAAGCGTGCATCGGCATTATCTGGAAAAGCCCTCTCGCACCAGCGTAAGATGTGGCGTTTGGGTTGCCTCCTGATTCGTGGGACATCACATAATACGCATTGCCCCACTCTGCCTCTGGAAACCATTTCATTATGAGAGACATATAAGGCTTTCCCCTAAGAGAGTTAAGGTACGCTAATCGAGCTTGTTTTTCAGCTTCAGCTTTTTGTTCGGCAAGTCTTTGCTCATCTGCAATTTGGGAGTTGGATTTTCCAACCACAATTTCTTCAATCGGTTGGCTTGAGGTTGTGTTAATGTTGCGTAAAATTGATTTATCATTTGTTAAAGTTAATTTTATATCTTGAATTGGTAGTTGGTCTTTCGCCGCTTTGATTTGTGGTTCCACCTCTGCCTTTTCGACTGCTAACCCCTGTATGAAGGGCTTAGAGCTTGCAAACGCAATAGGCAGATTAAGTGGTGAATAGTTTGTGTTTTGTTTTTTTGTTTGAGTAATCTCCGAATAAGTGGGCGTAAGTTTCGTTGCCAGAACCAGCGTTAGACAGAAAAACAGCAGAAATGCCCAACTGATTTGTTTTTTACTCATAGATTGTCCCGAAGCCTATCGGGACTGAAACTCCTCTTTAAATTGATAAGGTCTTCTTACTCCTTTAATTTAGTTAAGGCTTTATCTATATCTTTATTCCATAATTTATTTGTTTTATATACAGCCATATTAAATCCATCGGCTACTTCTTGGGGCAGAACTGGTAATGACCAGTAATCATAATATGTTTTTGGTTTTTCAACTTTTACTTTCAATCCTTTCAACACTTTTCTAAACTCTTTATCTTTTTCTTCAAGTAGAGAAGAGATGAAGGATTTGAGAATTTTAGCTTGATATTCTAATAATGTCCCATCGTTTAACCATCCTTTAAATCTTTCATCAAATTCGTCTTTTTCCCACTTCATTTTTCCTCCAAATAATCTTTTATATTTTTCTTTAATTGATAAAAATAGGCATTCCAACCTAAAACATATTGAGGATTATCTTTATTCATTATTCTTTTTTTTGGTATCACTTCCTTAAATGCTTGGGTAAGAAAATTTTCTATTGCTTGAGTATCTGCATTAGCTTGAGTAAAACCATAACCAACAACAGAGCAATTTTGATTAGAAAATGAGCCAGGGCTAATAGAGGTAGAATAACTTGATTCATCTTCAGAAACATCTGGTTTTCTTTGTGTTATCTTTAATTTCATCTACCACCTCACATAAAATTCTGTTTCGTTTAATTAAATCTCCCTGCACCATATAATCAATGCCAGATTTCTTCCCAAAAATTACTTTGCGGGGGATAAATGAAATAATTGGTTCATTCCACTTCCCTTTGTCTTTAATCCACTTGCCTTTGTCTGTCCAAGCAAATCCTTCACATTCTCGTAGTATTTGTTTATTGGTCATCTACCACCTCTCTATAAGTTAAACTGCCCAATCTTTTTTAATTTCAATCATTTTTATATCTTTGGGTATTTCTTCGGTGTAATCCGCAGAACCACCATAATAACCATTGCTTGAATTACGATAAACTATTAAACCAGTCCCTTTGTTTGTTGTGATTCTCACCCCATAAATTTGGTCTTCTCCTTGTCGAGATTCTTGTTGTGATACTTTTTCTTCATCAAAGAGTTTAGCTTCTTCAACTCTAATCACTTTCTGGCCTATAATGTTTTTTAATCTATTAACATCTGAAAAATAAGTTTCAGAACAGCAATCACCATAACCTACATAGTTAACATTTCCTTTGTTGGTCTGAAATTGCAAATAAGTCTGTGAGTCTTCGTCGATGAAAATCTTTTTAATTTTTTTACCCAACAATTCTTTCATTTTCTACCTCCTATAAAGAGTTAAATTATATCTTTTCTTTCGCCAATAATATCCATTACTTCTTCCATTGAGTGTTCTTTTTCTTTTGGTTTTGGCGTATAGCTAACGGTCATCGGTTGGGTCGAGGCAAATACCGGTATTCCGTGCTGTCTTAACCAATAAGCATACATATTTATTGCCGCCTTATTCGTTATCTTTTCTTTTTTAAGCCAACCATTAACTTTATCCCACAACTTCCTGCCGGACATTTTAGCGATTTGTTTTTTGATATTTTCTTGTTTAGTATTGATCAACATATTTTCTAAAGTCTCCTTTTGAACCAGCTAAAGTCCATTCCCTAAATAAAGGGTTTGATGATGCCATAGTATAATCTTTTTTAATTTCGGCGATTTCTGGTGGTCTGACTTGAGGCGATGATCTTCTTAACCAATTTCTGAAAAATGCCAGATAATTCTTATACTTTTTGCCAGTGGAGAGAAGAAAGTCTTGAGCTTTTTCTTTTTCTTCTAACACATTAACAGACGGGAATTTCGTTTTAAGTTCTGTGATTTGTTCGTTGGTAAAATTTAATTTATTTGTGGTGCTCTCTTTATTCGTTATATTAGTATTCGTTATATTCCTTATAGTTCGGGTTGACCCTACTCCACCCCTGAGGTTGACCCTACTCAACCCCTGAGGTTGAGCTAACTCAACCCCTGAGGTTGACTTTTGTCTACCCCTCGAATATTCATTTAGATAGTCATACCATCTAATGTCATAAGCACTTGATATTCGACCAGAACCCGGTGTATATTTTAGTCTTTTCTTTTCGACCATCTTTTGAACCCAAAGCCTTCTTTTGTCGCTTGACCAATCTAAATCTTTTTTGATTGTCTCATCGGAAGGAAAGGCTGAAGAATGATTGATCGCATATAGTTTAAGGTATAAATAAAATTTCAATTCTTCAGCTTCACACTTTTTAATAAGGTCATAACAAGCCGATGAATATTTACTTTGTAGGTGAATTATTCGAGCTACTTCTTTTTCTTCTTCCAACCTTCCTCCTTAAAATACATATAATCTTCCCGGCAGGTTCTCATAAATAGTAAAGCATCTTCCTTGTTGGTATATTCGCCATAATTATCGCCCCAAGCATATTTAATTTTAATCCGTGCTTTTTTCCAATTATCTTTTTTTATTATGTTATTTGCTCGACCGAAACTTTTGGTTGTCCTCCTAATAAATTTGCCATTATTCAAACTAATCGAGAGTGAGATTTGAAAGATTTCTTGCGATTTTTGTTTTGGTGTCATCTTATCCCTCTAATCAGCCCACAGAGCCGGAGGGGCCGAGCCTATGGGCTTATCAGAAGGCTTATGCAATTTTTTGCCAACCTTATCCCAATCGTCAACTTCAACTTTTTTACTTCCAAAAATTATTTCCTTT
>Ga0307377_10008236_pt1 | contig 10611 bp, 6 predicted proteins | sample TR3MG_FD_202535 | JGI IMG/M metagenome (GOLD analysis project Ga0307377, IMG submission 202535) | Soil microbial communities from Risofladan, Vaasa, Finland - TR-3 | ecosystem: Environmental > Terrestrial > Soil > Coastal area > Acid sulfate soil | place: Finland: Risofladan, Vaasa | collected... | reverse complement strand
GGGCTTCATTTCTAAAATAAAATACAAAGGAGTTATTATGACACCGGAAGAAAAAACCATTCAAGACCAGATTATGAAAGGTCAAATACCAACACGAAGGATTAGTGCTGATATACCTACCGAAGAAATTGATTTGCCAAGTAAAGGCAAGTATTATCCAGAAGAACATCCATTATCATCAGGTAAAATTTTATTAAAATATCCAACTGCAAGAGAAGAAGATATTTTAACATCAAGAAACCTGATAATGAAAGGTTCTGCGATTGATACATTTTTGAGTTCATTAATTGTAGATAAATCCATTAATATAGATGACATGCTTCTTGGAGATAAAAATTCATTATTTATTGCAGCAAGAATCTTGGCATATGGCAAAGAGTATCCAGTTGAAATAAAATGTCCATCTTGCACAGAGCAAAATAAAGTTGTAATAGATATATCAGAATTTGAAGCTAAAGAAATTGAAGGAATAGATAAAATTTACATGAATGAATTTCAATTCACATTGCCAGCATCGGGAGCAACATTGACATTTAAAGTGTTAAACGGCAGGGATTTTAAAGAGTCCGAGAGTATATTAAAACAAAGTAAAAAATCTTTAAAAACATTAGTTTCACCTGAAATGACAACAAGAATACGAGTATCGTTATTATCCGTACAAACAAAGGATTCTAACATTATTGATGATAGATTGGAAATTAAAAACTTCGTTGATAATATGTTAGCAATTGATGCAAAAGCATTTAGAGATGAAATGTCCAGAATAAGTCCAGATATAGAGTCAGTATTTTTATTTGAATGTGAAATCTGTGGATATACAGAAAGGACGAGAATGCCGTTGGGCGCAAACTTTTTTTGGCCTGGAGCCGAAGAAAACAGTAAATAATGAAACTGGCGAACAAGAATTTGATTTTACTGAAATAGAGCAGTATAAAAAAAGTGTTTATGATGAATTATTTGCATTATGTTATTATGGTAATGGCGGATGGAATTGGCAGATAGCATATGATATGCCGATGCATATCAGAAGGTACTGTTTAAAACTAATAAAGGATACTAAAGAAAAAGAAAATGCAGAGATAGAAAAGAGCAAATCCTCAAGCAAATCGTCGGGTGGGACTCCAAAAATACCATCACAGGTAGGAACCGCATTAAGCAAACAGAAAGCCAGTCAAAGACGACCTTCACCAAAGAAAAAATGAAAAACCCGTTACTTTTAACGGGTTTTTGTTTAAAAAACATATTTTAATATATTTATATGTATAGTAAAATATAAAGGAACTCACAATGGATGATAAAAAAATATATAAAATTGTAAATGAAGAAATTACAAAAGCATTAATTAAAGAAAGTGGAAAGTCTGGTGGAATAATAGGAAATTTAATATCAAAATTTTATATGTTTATCATAAAAAATGATTTGGAAGCTGCAAAAAAGGCATTACAAGAAAATCCAGAATTATTACAAGCAGCAGAAGATATAAAAAACCAAAGTGAAGTAATAGCTAAAGACCTTTTAAAAAATAAAGAATTTTTAAAATTTTTATTTAATATTCAAGATAAGAAATAAATATGGCAGAAAAACTAACCGCAGAGGAGCAATTTGACGCTCTTAAAAATGCATTAAATTCATTAACGGATACCGTAACGCAGTTTATTGGTAACTTTGCCAAGATGGCATCCGACGCAGCAAAAAATATTGGAGATGATACTAAGGATTTTTCTGATGATATGGGAGGAATATTACAAAAGGCTACAAAAAGCATCGCAGGGTTTGATAGCAGTAAAATGGCATCGCTCGCAAGAAAACAAATGGAAAATTTTAATACAAATTTTTTAGATTTGTACTCAAAAAAATTAGGAGCAGGTGGGTTATCTCCGGCTAAAGTGAAAGATGCAATTGAAGCAATATTAAAAGGTATGGATATTAAAGCAGAATTCGGACTAACAGAATCACAATATAAAGATTTTGTTAAGAATTTACAAAAATTAGTTAAAGAAAACGAAAATTTAATTTTAACATTTAAGGATGCAGTTTCGGATTTGGCTCGTGATATGATGAAACCATTCGATAAACTTATTGGATGGATTGAAAAATTACCAGGAGGAAAATTATTATCCGCAGCATTTGATTTGGATAAGATGAAAAAAGATATAGAAACGAAAATAAAAACCGAATTGGCAAAAGCTTATGAAGAAGGTGTTAGAGGATTTAAATTGATTGGTGAAGCTGGAAAATCCGCATTTAAAAGTATTGGTGCTGCAATAGTGGCAAATCCTATGTTACTTGTATTTGGTGCAGTTTCACTTTTATTGTATGGAATGGTCAAGTTAGGAAAGAGATATTTAGATGTGATGAAAGGTATCCGTGACCAAACTGGACTTGTAGCAAAAGATGCTGCGGAATTGGCAAAAGTATCCAGAGATGTTGCAGGGGAGTGGTCAAATCTTGGGCTTGATATGGAAGCCGCAGGCAAAGCAACCGGAGCAATTGTGAATGAGTTTCAGATAATGGATGTAGCAACCCGAGATATGATTGAAGGTGTTGGTGCTATGGTTGGAATTTTAGGTGTAGGCGAGCAGAGTGCAGCAAAAGTTGCAAGAATGTTTGAAGTTATGAAAGGCGCAAGTACTGCGACCACAATACAAATGGCAGCAGTAGTTGGAAATGCAGCAAAATTAGGTGGTATTGCACCTGCAAAAGTTTTTGAGGATATGGCACAATCAACAAAAGAAATACAAACATATTTCAAAGGAAGTTTTACAAATGCAGCAAAAGCAGCAATTGAACTTAGACGTATGGGCACATCAATAAAAGAAGCATCCGCATCTGCTAAAAGTATGGTTGATTTTGAAGCAAGTATTGGTTCTGAGTTAGAGGCATCAGTATTATTAGGTCGTCAATTAGATTTTAGTGCAGCAAGATATTATGCATTTATGGGCGATATAGAAAATCAACAAAAAGAAGTTTTAAAACAAGTTGGAAGTTTAGAAGAATTTAATGCAATGATGCCATTCCAAAAAGAAGCAATAGCAAAGGCTGCAGGAATGGAAGTTGACCAACTTGGGAATATGTTGCAACAACAAAAGATTCTCGCTGGTATGGATTCTAAAAAGAAACAAGAATATAAAGATGGGTTAGAATTATTAAAAAATATGCAAGACGTAAATGAAAAATCATTACTTGATGACAATAAAAGATTACTTGCGACAGAGCAATTAAAGAAAATGTGGGATAATATATTAATGGCATTATCTCCAGTTTTCGATGTATTATATCAGATAACTGAGTGGGTTGCCGCTATTGCTGAAAAAAGCAAAGCACTTGGAATCGGACTTATTGCAATTGCAGTAATAGTTGGCGGAGTGCTTTTGACAGCAGTTACTTCACTTGTTGGAAAACTGGGCCAAAAAATTTCTGGTGGGTTGATGGATATGATATTCAAACCAAACTTTGCTTCTTCGGGCGTTGAAAAAGTAGCAAAGGGAATTAATATTGTTGATAATAGTGTGGAGAAATTCAGTAAAGGAGCAGGCGGTGGATGGGGATTGGCAAAAGCGGCTGTAGGTATGATTCTTATAGCTGGAGCATTATGGATATTTGCCCAAGCACTGAAGGTACTTTCAGACAATGATAAATTACCAGAAACATTAGCAGTCGCAGTCGTCGGACTCGCAGCATTGACAGTAGTAGCATTATTATTAGGAACTTTACAGGGTCCAATTATATTAGGTGCATTGGCAATGGTAATTTTAGCAGGTGCTGTATGGGTATTAGGTTTAGCATTACAGGCATTTATTCCGGTAATGGACGCATTTGGTAAATTATTCGCAGTGCTTGCAAAATCTTTAGGTGATTTAGCTACAAGAGTTACATTCTCACAATTAGCAGGAGTTGCAGGCGGGTTATCATTAATAGGATTAGCACTTGCAGCATTTGGAATGACTGGAATATTTGGAATGTTTGGACTATTACAACTAATGGGAACAACGGCAGCATTATCAGAATTGGCCAAATTAGCTAACCCATTAAATATTGTAGCAACATCAATTGAAAGATTGGGAGCTGCCCTAAAGATATTAGATACATCAAAACTTGATATGGATAAATTAGAAGAAATTGGAGATATTGCATTAAAAGGAAAAGTAGAGCAAACACCAAATGTTACAGTTAATGTTCCAGATAGAGATGATTGGTGGAAAAAATTCGATATTTTAATAGATAAAGTTGGTTCAATGGAAGTTAAAATGGACGGAAAATTAGTAGGCGAAGTGCTGGCAGACGGCACATCAAATCCAGGATTTGGTAGATAATAAATATGTCAAAATTAATTGAAACATATAATAAAAGTATATTTGCTAATATAGGCAATAAAGTGTCTGCTATACAAAACAAGCAGATACCACAAGATATTAATATTAATAAATTTAAAACAAAAAGTATCTTAGATATACAAAAAGATTTCTTTGAAGAAGTTGTGATACCATATGCCACAATTTTAGAGGAGCAAAGCAATTTTGGAAAAATCACTGTTAATCCTACAAAATCTGTTGTAGATTTATTTAGTAAAATTGCACAAGATGTGAGTCCAATTATAGTGATTTCACAGGATAGTAATTTATTAAAATTGGATAGTGTATATGATAGTATCAGAGATACAAAGAAAACTTATTTATTAGATTCAACTGTTCCTACATTAAATGAGACTAACAAAACTTCTGTATTATCATTATCCAGAGAAGAAATTAGTTTATTACAAATAACTTCTGTATTAGATTCTAATTTGCCAGACTATAAATCATTTGAGACAACAGATGTATTAAAATTTAATAGTAAGTTTGACGACATCGTAGATTTTAAAACAACATCAGTATTAGATTTCAATAGTACATTTGGTGGTGTCACCGAATTACCTTATTCAAATGTGTTGGATTTAAATAGTAAATTTGATGATTTGATTATTAAAGATATTGGTTCAGTATTAAAAGTATATGTAGCATCTAATTTGCAAGGAACTATTCCTGGTGCAGTAGATTTCTTTGAAAATATATATGCACCTGGATTTACTCCTGGATTACAAAAAGGACAAAGTTTATATAATACAGATAATATTCCACCATATAGTGAAATGCCAAATACTCCGGTTAAAACAATTGTAGATACAATTGAAATGCCAAGTACTCCAAATAAACCTATTGGAGAAATATTACCACTTGTAGATACGCCTGAAAAAAATATAACTGACCCGGTTCCTATGTTAGGCCCAAGTAGTAAACCAATATCTGATATTAATCCGCCAGCAGTAACTCCTGAAAAGATGGCATCAAATATTATTGAAATGCCAGGAACTCCAACAAAAAATACCGAAACAATAATTGGCATTACTGATACTCCAGAGAAATTCATATCACAATTAAATTCGCCACCAGAAGTTCCAGAAAAAATTAAATTTATTGCAGATGATGCAGATTTTCCTAATAGATATTTTATGGGAGATGTTGTTGGAAAAAATCCTAATACAGGAATTGTTAATTTTATTCCAGATTTATATGCATTCGGTTTCACACGAAATCTACAGCCATATATTACACAATTTAAATTGGATTATGGAGATATATCATATGATGATAGACCAAGATTTGGTAAATATACAATACCATCTAATTGGGCACAACTTCATCAAGTAAATTTTATTCCAGATGTAAAGGCAGATGGTTTTACATTGGGGGCATTAGAAGGGCAAACAAAATTTAAACTTACCAGGACGTTTGACGAGATTGGTAATGAAACTACATATGTACCAAGTCAGTGGGCCCAAACTATAGATTTGGATGAAAAATTCAGTAATATACAAGATAGATATGATAATAAAGTATATCCATTTGGAGGAACTGATGATAAAGCTTTATATCAATTTAATTGGAACATACCACCTGGATATCCAGGAGTATTAAATCAATATGCAGTATATTTTTCTAAATATCCACCATTAACAAATGTAACATATAAAACTGTTATTGATTGGGCATATAATCAGATTATTAGGGTTCCACAAGCACAAACATTATATAACCAGGGATTTCACACTCCACTTGTACCAATAGGAACAACATCATTAATAATTCCTCCATATAAGTATGCAAATGATAGATTGCCAACATGGGCAAATATATATACAAACACACTTTCGGATGTTGGTTCAACTCTCGTCGCAGGATTTTTATCACAACAAACAATAGATTTACTCGATAGATTAACTGATGCCGACTTACAACCATGGAAAAAGAGTCCAGTGGTATTTCATCAATTAGCTGGTGAAGTATATTGGACAACACATGATTTGGGAAGTGCAGTTAGAAATTCAAGAGAATGGTTAATAAATCAAGGCTCTAACCTTTTTGGAAGAACATTGACTGAATATTTTGTTCCAAAAATAGAATCTGCAATTGGTAATGTAGTATCATCATTTTTTAATAGCGCAGTTGAAGCAAATCTATTAAATGATGATAAAGTTTTAATGCTTTATCATATATTAATGGGCACAAAATATACAAAATCAAAGGCATTCTTTGATAGATTGGCAGTAACATACAACAGCAAATATTCAGCAACGGGTGATAATGCAGTTAATTTATATACTCTCGAATATAAATATAGTGAGGGCGGTAAATCATTAAAAAATGCAATTGGTTATACTGTACCTTATATCAAAGACGTTACAACTGCTGTAAATGATATATTTGGTGTTGATTTGACTATATCATCATATGATTATGGACAATTAAAAAATATTTTGAATCTTGCAAAAAGTGGAATTGACACAACTTTCATACCAATTGGACGTCACGCAAATACTTTAGAAAATAAGTTCTTAATGAAAAAAGATTCAAAAACTTTTGGAACTTATACTGAAGAAAGACCTTATTATCCACCTGATACTCCACTTGAAAGTAGAGTATATACATATGATGGACCAATTTTAACAGATTCTATAAATAGAAATTATCCAGAAGAAAAAAATGCAAAAACTGATTTGAACGCATTAACAAAAAACACGGTATCAGATTTCTATTCAGGACTACCAATGACAAACTTCGCAAATGATTTTTCTTTAGCAAGAAGAGCATTAAATGCAGACGGCCGTGAAAATAGTTATCACTCTGTATTAAGAAAAAGAGTGGCAGACAAATTATTAGAAAACAAAGGATTTGCAGTATCTGAGAATCAATATTCTGATGCAAAGAATAGATTAAATCTAATTAAAATGCCAAAATCGGAAGAAGATACTCAATTAGGTATAAAAAAATATGATGATGTGAATGATTTGATAGATTTTTATTTTGAAGATTTATCTACATTCTCTGATACACAAGAATCTATTGTAATTCCATTTAAAGCAATATTAACCACAATAAGTGATGGAACAAATGCAAATTGGGCAGCACAAGATTATATGGGTCGTGCAGATAAATTTTGGATATATCAAGGATTTGAAAGACGAGTTGCAATTAATTTTGAAGTTGCTATAAATAGTAAAGATGAATTCGTGTCGAGTTGGAGAAAAATAAATTATCTAATTGGATTGTGTTATCCAGTTGCATATCCTGGTCAAGTATCTCTTAAAGCACCTATAATGGCTTTGACTGTTGGTACTTTATTTGAAAGAATTCAAGTGATAATGAATAGCATAAATTATAGTCTTGATGGAGGAACTCTATGGGAAATTGAGAAAAATTTCCAATTACCAATGTATATTAAAATAGCGGTAGACTTCACAGTTGTATTTGCAGATATTCCAAGAACATCAGCAAGACATATTGGACAGGGTCAAGATTGGATGATTCCAAAAGTATATGATGAAAGCGGCAATGAGCAAAGTATTGATAATGCAATTAAAATAACAGAAACTGAAACTGGAGAAAATGTATCTGAAAAGAAAGAAACTCCAGATGACACTGCAGCGAGAGAGTCTTATTTTGCAACACAAACATCAGGAATTGCGGACGAGCAAGGAATTGGCGGAGGTGTCCTCGGAGGTGGAGCAAGAAATTTTGGTCCATAATAGCTTTATTAATTGGAGAATATAAATGGCAGTAGAAAGATATAATATAGTAAGTTTAACTAAAAAAAATAAATCTGGCAAAAAGGTATATAAAACAATTTTATATCCTACGATAAAAGTATCACCGAATGATGTATATATATTTGCAAAACAAAATGACAGATTAGATTTATTAGCAAAAAAATATTATGGTGATGTAAATAAATGGTGGATTATAGCACATGCAAATAAAATAAAAGGAACATTCTTTTTACCAGAAGATTCCCAATTAAGAATCCCAATGGATATTAATAGTATAATAACAGAGTATAGGAACTTAAATTAATAATGGCAACAAAACCAAAAATTAGCGACACTGCGCAATTTGACATACTTGTATATAATGATTATAAGGATGATAGTATCCAGATATATATTCCAAAAGTTGAAGTCGATTTTCCAAAGAAAGGCGACTATGATAAAGGGTATTGTTATAGATATTTTTTCCAACAGGCAAATGATAAGAAGGCAAAGGTTAGAGAAATAACAAAAAGTGAATATAATAAAATACAAAATAATTTTTTATATAGAACTCTTAAAATAAAATGGAAAATAATAGGCGATGCCCAAATAGCAAAAGGTATAAATGCTAAAGTCGTTTCTGTAGCTGATAAGGTATTGCCGGGAATAACAAATATATTATCAAACAATTTATTGTTGTATTGGAGAGATTTACCAGATACACCAATACAATTTGATGTCAGCAACAAGTTACCTAAAGTGCAAATAAAAAAAAAAGTATTTAACGTAGATTTAGTTACACTTGTATCATTCGATGAACGTGGCTTCGTTTACATTTTAACTGAAGATTCAGATGTTATTTATACCGAAGACTCAATAGGAATTTTAGCACAATTATAAAAGGATAAAAATGCCAGATATATTAAATGACAATTTAGAAGGCGAAGATGGACAATATCTTTCGTACGGAGGATTTCCTTTCATATCGAATATAGATTCGTATGTAAAAAATGAATTGACGTATCGTGCAGAGAAAAGAACACGTTCTGCAACTCCATATATAAAAATAACACCCGGATTTTCAAAAGATGGAAGTGTTACATCAAAAGTTGTTATGAAAGGAATTGAAGCTCCGAATGATAGGGACCCATCGACATATCAATTCAACGAATTATACAGACCAGACCATTTTTACCGACCACTTGCTGGAGTAAAAAGTGTCAATGTTGATTATAAAAATGCATACGGTAGTACGAGAAAAGCTACAATATCTTGGGTATGCCACACTCTTGAAGATTTAGAAAGATTATCTCCATATTTCTTGAACCCCGGCTATACTGTTTTTATTGAGTGGGGATGGAGTGATAAAGCGGCCGCTGCGATTACTAATAATCCAAATATTAATATAGAAAATGCCTTTAGGTATGGAAAAATTTATCAGAAATATACTGATGGCAATTATGATTGTATGTTGGGAGTAACTACAAACTATTCATTTTCAATGAATCGTGATGGTGGATTCGAATGTACAACAGAAGTTATTTCGGCAGGATATTTGATGGAAGGCATGACAATTCCAAATCAATTTACGACAGATTCAATTGATGCAAGGAAGAGATATTTAATGTCAGAAGCGGGCGGCCAGAAGTCTGAAACTGAGGCCAATGACCAAATTAAATTGGAAGAAGAAAAAGAGAAAAGTTTTGAAGATGCAAAAATGCAGACACTGCAGTTTTTTCTAAAAGAAAGTTTTCATTTGCAACTTAATACTGAGATAGCAAATAACACATATATGGACTCGAATACAAAAGATGATATTTTTATTTATGTACCATTTAATACTGCTTATACTCGGTCGTCATTGATTCAAAATGAAGAAGAATCTAAAAAGAAATATGAACTTAGTGGTGATTTAGATGATGATAGAAATGAACATCTAAACAGCAAAGTAATAAGAGAAACAAAAAAAGTTGAAACACAACGAAAAACAATTAAAATAAAATTTGAAGCAAAAATCCCGGAAAGCAAAACTGGTGATACATATGAAGCAGAGATGGAATCATATGACCCTTCTGGCGAGTATGAATCAAAAGAAGTTGAGGAGAAAAAAGAGGTTGAAGTTGCTATAAGGCCTATGACATATATAAGTTGGGGATATATAGAAGATAAAATTTTAAATCCCCACATAAAGATAACAACTAAGGACCCAAATAAAAAATATTTCGAATTTAATAGTAAAGATTCTAAAATATCAATGCATGGAAAATTAAGAACAACCGATTTGGGAGTGTGTATTTTGCCAGTATGGAATCGTGACACGCCACCTCCTGTTCCTGATTTTAGAAGAAATGAAACAGACGAAAATACATATAATTATGGATATATCAGAAGGGTTTTAATAAATGCAGATTGGTTTCGAGAAATAATGCTAAATGCAACAACTATACTTGAAGGTGTACTTCAAATATGGTCAGGAGTTAATGATGCTTGTATAAATTACTGGAATTTTAAATTAAAATCAACAGACCAGTTTTATGGTCCAACAAAAG
>Ga0307377_10008234_pt1 | contig 10612 bp, 11 predicted proteins | sample TR3MG_FD_202535 | JGI IMG/M metagenome (GOLD analysis project Ga0307377, IMG submission 202535) | Soil microbial communities from Risofladan, Vaasa, Finland - TR-3 | ecosystem: Environmental > Terrestrial > Soil > Coastal area > Acid sulfate soil | place: Finland: Risofladan, Vaasa | collected... | reverse complement strand
CAATATCTTCCTGCAAAGGAGCTATGATAGTAGCATTATGCTTATAGCTAGTTATGCGAACAAGATATTCTTCTGGAATGGCTTTACCGTCTGAAGAAATGTCACGGTACCCATACTCAGCAAACCCCACAGATAATCGTCTAGGTATTCTTTTCGTTCGAGAAGCAGTTAGCCTATCCGCTCCCGTAAGATTATTCTTAACCGTTCGCGTTGATCCCGGATCTAGTGCAGAACTCTTTGAATCTGCCATTACTTTACTCCTACTTCAATGATAAATCTGCACCAACATACTTATTAAGTAGAACATCAGATGAATCAAAAGGATCACCTAAACTACTTTCTTTGATATTAGCTGCGGGACGATCCCCGCTCCCTAATTTTTTAGTTAAAGCATCAATTGCAGAAGACAACCTATCGGTTGAAGCCCCCCCTTCCGCATCTCTAGTAGAACTGGGAGAAGATGGCGCCGTAGATAAATCTCTCTTTCGACCTCTTCGATCCTGTTCTATTTTAGTTACCTCACCTGGAGGCGGAAGAATGGTCGCCTTCCTATCCACACCGGTTGTAGTATGGATAAAAGGATCCTTTATCGTAGTCGGAGCGATCTTTAATAAATTCTCCCGCGTCTCCATCCTATCTTTAAGAGAAGCAGTTATCTCGGCGGCTTCCTTACCTGTCTCCTCAAAAGATTCTTTTTTAGCTATGATAATAGCATTTATCATAGCATTGTACTTTTCCTGCAACTCATGCTGCTTTGCCAAGGACCTACTTACATTGGCGCTTACTTCGCCAAACTCTGCTAACTTACTTCCAAGTTTAATCAACCGATCAGCAGCTCCAACGGAAGCAAGACCAAGACCAGCGATCAAACCGGCCGTGCCTATCAACGGAAGTAAGGCGATACCAAACCCCTTAAGCAGCCCAAGCAGACCCAAAGCACCGAAGAGACCCCCTCCTTTGCTCGATTTCTTCAAACTATTAAGAAGTTGCTTCGTCCATTTAGCTTGGAAGGCCCCCTTATTAAAAAATTCTATAAGTGTGTCCTTCCCCACCTTCTTACGCTGTGCCACTTCCTTTGGAAGAGCAGCACCAACAGTACGAGCTCGTCCTACCCCCTGAATTGCCGCTTGAGGAAGAGCATGAGCCATGGGAGTCAAGGAAGCACCCAATCTTCGTTCTTTCCGCTCACCCAATTTTTGAGAGATGCCCCGCCCCAAACCAAATAGATCAGAAGCCGCCCCTCCAGCCATCTGAGCCAAAGGATAAAGCGGCCCAAGTGCCGCCGCTCCAGCCTGAAGGAGCTCCCCACCTAAAGCTGCGGTTTTAGGCATAGTTCTACCCAAAAAAGGAAGAGCCCCCTCTTTCAGTTTTTTCTTTTCCCTCATAGCTCCAGAAGTTACAACTTCTTCGGATACGTTCAATGCCTCGGCACTAACACCTGTTTCGGATTCTATCTGACTCATCCTATTCTTAAGAGCCTGAACCTCTCCAGATTTTTCGACGAAAAAATCCTTACTAGCATTCAAATTTCCAATATTAGTCACCACGGCACCAACCGTTTTATCATTGATCGCACCACTATCAATCATATGATCTAAAATAGAAATCGTAGCTTGAGCAATACCCACAGAGTCCTTAGCCAATTTTTTGAACTCGCCCCGCTGATAAGACTTCTGAAGACTCTCAAAAAACCCCAAGTAGTCCCTCTCTAATTTTGTCTTAAGAGCACGAAAAGTTTTCATATCGGCAGTATCAGCACCAAAAATATTCTCTAAAAAATATTTTCTATGCCTCTTACCAAAGTAATCTTTTTCGAACTTCCACGATTGCCTAATGGCCATTGCTACTCCCGTCCTTTTCTCTACGCAACTGTTCGTTCAATCTAGAATAGTGCCAATCCAATATAAAAGAATCCGTTCTTCTTTGATCCATAACAGAAAAGTGCATATAGTATGCTAAATTAAATTCCCTCTCCAAAAGATTCCTCAATGGTCGAGCCATCCGGAAAAAGGAAACTAAATCGAAAGGGCACATCTGTTTCCTCCTTTGCCCCACATTTTGGACAATTGAAAGTATAAGACATTACTGGTCCATGATAAAACTTATCTTGAAAAGCAACTAACCGTAAAAAATCTTTAGCTGCCATTTTCTGAACATTTTTCATCACTTGCAAAATATCTTCCTCACACACAATAGATCGGGCGTATCTATAAAGCATCCCATCCGCATGCTCCTCGCTATATCGTTCTGCTGCAACTTCGTCAGCAACATTCAATAATCTAAGCATAACCCTTTGCTTACTAACTGGAAGAATTACTTCGTATGGTTGCTTAAAATCTTCTGGAAGATACACAGTATCTAACTCTTTTAGATTGACAGGAACATCAATCTGTTTCAAGCAGGAAGAACACACTGTTTGAACAGTAATGGTGTCTGTATAGGAATTGATACATTCACAAATGATAAGGTACAAGCGGTCGCCCAAGGTTAACAACCCAGGATCTATCCCTTGAATTACTGTCTTAAGAACCTCAAAATAGTTTCTCTCAAGGTTAATGGGATTGATTTGGGCTAAAAGTACTTCGTCCTGACCTTGATAAGCACGGACAGAAATGCTGCCTGGCTCCACCCCGTCATACACTCTACATTTAGAAGGTAGATCTATAGGAAGGAAATCACTCATTCTTCTTCTCCTCTTTATTTTTTGATTTAATTACTAACCGAGAAACCCGGTTACCCCATTTATCACTGGAGATAACAAGTTCGTAACTCCTTTTCTAAACGAACCTATAAGGCTGGAGGGCTCAATTGCATCCACACTCAATGTTATCGTAGTACGAAGAACGTCATCTGTTTCATAGGATGGATGATATCTAGGATGCCCAGTTGGAAAAGTACCAATTATCTTAAATCTAGTGGATTCCACCCCGGATCGATCATACAAAATTACGTAAATATCCCTACGATAGTTACTCTTAGGGAAGTAGTATCCCCGACTATCTATCATTTTATCATACCAACCATAGAAGTAATCCAACACAGAGTTATCCGCAGGAACCACAAAAGTAAGATCGATAGATTGAATTCCTTGAGAACCTGCATAAAACCGCTGGAAAGCCCCATACCGCGTGGTAGATAATTCAGAAAGACTATAATCGCCTACCTGAACATCTTGACAAAACTGAGAAACAAGATAGCCAACAGCTCCTCCAAAATTTGAAGGCATCATCAACTGCCAATTGAATGCTCGCTGAAGATGCCAGGTTCTGGCTCGCAAAGTATTACCTAATCCCGAAATATTAAAACCCAATTTTTGCATTAGTTATCTTCTTCCCAATAGTCGTAGGAGAAGGTGGCGTTATAGAAAATGGAACTTTCGTCCTCAAATGCTAATGGAACTTCATCCACCGCTTGCGGGTAACAACCAGCTAACCGAAGCTTATTTGTTACATTTCCTTGCTGGTCCTTTAATCTCAAATACACATCCGCTTTAATAAGCGAATCTGGTCCACCCAAACCTGTTCGAACATTCTGAATAGCCTGAGACCAAGCATACAGGGCTTTCCAAACTTCCCTATCATTTCCCTCAATGAAAACCGCTGGCCAAGAATGGGTCATTGTCAACTTACCGGGGAATTTAATTCCTGGAGTGCCCATAAATGGCACCAATATCTCCCCAAAACTTCTACCAGGAATGGCAGTACTCTGGGCCCGAACTTCCAGATGGTCCCTATTACCTCCACCTATAAGATTAGCGAAGGCCACGTCCCACAAATATGTTTTTGCTGGGTTACTTATATCATTTTTCAAATTTTCCGACGACATGCCTGTCATTGCTATACCCCTTTACCTTTTAGGTTCTATTATTATAGTAAACCACCACGAGCGTGTAATTCTTCAAAAGAAGCTCTTGTACTTGTTATAACAGTCTGCAAACGAATAAACTCCACAGCTCTTGATGGCTTAACAAACACATCCACCCTAAGCTCCCCTGAATCAATAATAGCAGGAGTATTATTCGTCTCATCACAAACTACACTATATCCCCTATCTCCGCCCTCTGTTTGAAAAGCACCTTGAGCAGATAATTGATCCAAATATTCCACTAACATCGCCTCAACTCTAAATCTAGTCAAAGCACTATTTGGCTCTTCCACAAAAGGTCGCAGTGAAACAGCCATGGATTTTTCAAGTACAATTAACAATCTACGAACATTTACAAAACTCAATGCTGAAAGTTTTCTCTGCAAAGTTCGCTGACCATAAATCATATGACCCTCCCCACGGAAAGTCTGAAGAACATTTACTTGATTAGGATTCAATAAATCCCTATCGCCCTCACTTAGAATGGCACCTGTGGATAATGTGACTTCAAGAACATCATCCAAAACTCCTCGATTTGGACCTGCAGGAGCATTCCATACCGCCGATACCTGATCATTATACGCATACTGTGCCGCAACATAACCGGAAGGAGGTACTTGAAGAAGGATATCGTTATAAGCATCATGGATCTTAGGCCATGGTGAATACAATGCTGCATAACTAGTATTAAAGTTCTGAGTAGTTGTTCTAAATGTATTCATACTTACAGCTGAAGATGTACTTGCATAAGGCATATCCAAAACAGCTATGCAATCCATTCGTGCTTCCGCTACATCCCGCATAGCTGTTTGAACCGTCACATCTGTCTCACCCCCATTTATAAGTATGCGAACATCCACAGAATCAGGATTAGTAAAATCAGTCCATCCGGAAACAACATCTGAAGCAGAAATGGCACTTCCATCAGACCCGCCTGTCATATCTAATCGAGTAGCCTGCTCTGTAGGTAAAACCGTATCAGCAAGAACACTGTCCGAAACATAAATATATTTACTAACGCCGTTGATCTTGTCCTCCAAATACAACTGCTTTCCATACCCATCAACCTTACTTTTTCTTGAAACTTTCCACAATTCTACCTGAGCCCAGTTGCCATCGCCATCTTGCCAATAAACCACTATCTCAAATGTATATTGATCTGTGGGGATAAGATCAGAACCGGTCTTACTATTCTGAATTATAACACCGACTCTATTATCCCAAACCCCAGGATTCTTTCCTAGAATCTGAAAGACAACTTCCCCAGAAAAACCAGAAGGTTCCGAAAAAGTAGTGGAAGAATGGCCCGTACCAAAACCAGCATTAACTTCCGAAGAAGTGGTGGCCATAATATTGACACCTCCCCAAAGAGCACCATTATCCACTCTAAGAGTATACAAACTATTGCTTTTCTTAAGATAAGCTAAGGCCGCATAATGGAAGTAATGCCCAGAAGAAGGATCTGGTTCCCCATACTCTTCAAGAAACTGTTGATCGGTCGTCATCAATAAAATGCTACTGGTATCACCTTTTGCAGAATACCCCACCAAAGCGGCAGGAGCACTTGCTACTCTTTGTACAATGTCACTTAGGTCCCGCTCTTGCGAGTAGACGCCGGGGCTGAGGTAAATTGACATATTTAATTCCCTTCCTTAACTATTATCTTAACTCTTTTTTTAATTTTACAACTATCGTAAACTCTTCCACAAAATGACGCCCGTTGGGCCCTATATAGTCCCTACGCATAGTGCAACTGGTAAGCTTATTTTTCTTGATACTCCACTTACCCATTTGTTTATACAACGATTCATCACTCACACGAGAAATGAATTGAGCTTTTGACACCTTCTTCTTTCCCCTAGAATTTTCCGGATCCTTATGGTAGTATGTGACCGTTCCCCATAATTGAATCCGTTCCAACCAACCAGGAATAGTTACGTCAAAATCCATTGGACAAATTTCTGGAGTAGCAAGTTCATTTCGCATCTGTTTTATCTCCCCAGCGGATAAAGCCTCTTTCAACGAAATCCCTATTCTAGGGAGAGATGACAATTCATCGCAAAGTTCAAAATACATTCTATTCATCCTTATAAACTACGCCATCCCCCACAGCATCAGAAATGGCTTCATTGAAAACTAATATAGTATCCTCATCAGATAACGTCGCCGAGACTAGCGTATATACACCATTATTACTCGTGGATCCTTGAATAAATACAGTATCTCCAATAGTAAACTCAGAAACCCAATCTCCAGAAAGAGTTACCGACTTTTCTGAAATATCAGATGCTTTTATGTCATAAATATGTCTCCGAAGTAATTTCAACGCTGCTACTAATTCTGTATCCTGAGAATCATCTTCAACATAAATGGTCGTATAATCTTCCACATCATCTGAATCATAAACAGTGATCCTTATTTTTTCAACAAAAGCGTCCCCGGTGGAGGATTTCAATACCCAACCATCTATCTTAATTGGCATCCTAAAAGCGAATATGGTACCTGTTTCATACTTCTCATGATAAGTCGATTCATCAGTAATGTCACCGAAATGGAGATCAGGTTGAATGGGGTACTCACCATCACCATATTCTAAATTTATTTTTGGATAATCATGCTGCCAAAAAGCGTACTCCTCGATGGCCTCGTATAACTTATCCAAATCCTTACTCCAGAATGTGGCAAAGTAACCTATATCTATAGGTTGGGCCTTAACATTCACCCCCTCGGCTAACCAAACGCCTCGAGTAGCAAGTACACTTCGCTGCCTACTCCAGGAAGGTGCGGCCGTTGTTCGATAAAAGGAAATGAAATCAAGAAAGTTTTCTCCCCGCCTTTCTGCGAACTCTCTAAGGGCTATTTCATCCGGACACTGTATCACGCCCTGCTTCATTGGCAAACCATCTATTCCTAGAATAGTTCCGAAACGAGAGTATAATAACGCCTTTAATCCCACATCATATTCTTTGGTTACACTAGCCATAATCAATCATTCAATCTGGTCTTGCCTGTCCTATGTTCTTGAATTTCACCTAGATCAGAAAGTATCTCACAATCTTCTTTTAATCCACATATATTATTTACTCGAACATTCCGGATCTCCTGTCCTGCAGGTAAATGAATATGTACTCCATCATCCAAATTTACCTGAACAGTATGATCAGAAACATTTTTAATCCTCTTTGCTCGCATACTTTCTCCTATTCCATCTGTATTCTTCTCGGTACACATTTGGCCCCCTTTAACACGATTGCATCGTGAGTACCTTTTATCGCAAGATCCACTACTTCAAATTCCTGGGCTTTCTCCTCACTTCCAGGAATAAATTCTGGAGTTATTTTAAAATACGATTTCTGAACTACATCTATATCCACTTCTTGTCCTACTTCATCCCCTTCCAAAGCAGTAGCAAGCAAAGGAATCCAAACTAAAATAGGTAATTCACCCTCTGTAAAAATGCCCAACTTTTTCAATCTATACTTACTAGGGTTCCACTCAATAAAACACATAACCGAATAGGAAAGATAAGCGTGATCACTAGTCCGCTCAAACACATCCAATCCTTCTGCCGCAGTAAGGGAAGCATCTGTAGGAATGTAAAGAGTAGCCTCAATCCCCAAACTATCCATCAGAAAATTAGCATGCTGCCTTAACGTATCAATTGTTTCTCTTGGTATTAGTTTAGACATTACTTACACTCCCACAATATTCTTAATCACATCAACTTCTTCTGGACTTACTTTTCCATCATCTGCTATTAACTTTTCCAACTCCTTTATAACAAACATGTATTTGTAGCGGGAGATAAATTTGAAAGTTGCGTTTGTATCTTTCCACTTCTTAGCTAATTCCACATCCTGCAATGCCTGCTCAGGGGACTCTGGCCTGGATGCGTCTCTTCGAGCATCCGTCCATTCTTTTCGTTTAGAATAAAGGGTTTCTATATCTTTCTCTATTTCAGCAAGCTTGTTCTTCAACTTAAGATGGAGCCGTTGCCTAACATCTGCTGGCATCGTATTCATTGCTTGCTTAATCACCTCAAAATCAATCACATCCCTTTTAAGTTCGCCCATAAGGAGATCCGCATCTTGTACTGCTGACCGAATATCTCCAGCAATATGTGAAAAATCTTCATACGGATCATAATCTCTAGAAACTATTTTCGGTCCCACCAACCAACTATCTGCCAAAAAATCATAGGCACTATCTGACATTAAATCCTGAGCAGGATTCAATTGAACGGACACCTCAATAGGATGCTTCATAATAAAAGCGTCAAGCTGTTCTTCGTGCTCTCTGAACCATTTTCGTAAGGCCGATACCTTATCATCATCCCAAACACTAAAATCATTGGGAACTATGTGCACGTCGATATCTGCATCCTCTACGTATAAATTTGTCCCCAACGAACCAACTATTCGAATCTCACGAGCCATATCCAATAGATCAATAGGTTCATAGGCATCAAGAATCTGGAGAATTTTTTCCCTAGCATCTTCCCGCAGATGATACCCATCCTGCTCTTCCTCCCATACAGCTAAGTCAAGAGTGGCCGTGGGAAAGTCAATGGACGAATCATTAACTATAGCATCAAATAATCTATTCATTATGGTTTTAGATAGTAAAAATCTACCTCAACACTTTTCACTGAATAACCGTCCTTGCCACTGATAATCACATGTACTTCTGCAGGAGCATACCCACCCCCTTCCAACCATACTATTTCCGCAGGTGTCTCAGCAAAATCTATTTTGATTGGTGTAGACTTTCCGCCTATTCCCAAATCAAATTCCAGAACTCCTCTGAGACTAACATTAAGATCTTTTATGCCCCAACTTCTAAAGTCCACCTCGATATCATACTCAATATCAACTGTATCTGGAACATCCATATCTTCATCATCCAGATCGGACAGCCCTTCCGGCATATCTTCAAAATGGAGAGTCAACCGCACATTGTGTCTATACGAATCATCTGCTTCACTGATTGACATTGTTTCACGAAGTAATTTATCCATACTACTGTTCCTTCACAATAACCTGAAATTTGGTACTATCCTCCTCGTCGGGAACAACTATCCCGCCCTTATCACGAGCCAAATCCTTTGCAGCCTGTTCATCCGATATGCCCTTGCCAGCTACAGAATAATCCTTATCTTGCTCATCTAGTTTAGCTTCCGCCATAAAACCAAACTTCTCACTCCACTCTTTCCATTGCTGATCATCATCCTTAGCAAATGTCATATCTATGCCACGAGCATTAACTAATGTTATGCGAGAACCCACCATAGAACGCTGAAAATAATCTGTTATGGCAAAATCCTTCATTATATCTTCATGGTTGGCCGCCGTGCCATAATCGAACCGGAGAACGGGTCCCTGTACTGCTTTTAGAGCACCAACACTTAACTTCTCATTTGCCGTATGCTCAAAATAAGCTTCTTTTGCTTTTGGAAGTAACACATATTTCACGTAAGAGGCTTCTATCTCCCCTAAATCTAATCCATCCGGATCTACGTCTGGTACTTCTGCGTAAGATAGGTGATCTATCATTGCTTCCATTTCGGGAAAATCCAAAGGAAGTATATTGTTTTCAAGACCCCAGTGCAGTATTTGCTGTTGGTCTAAATCTATCCCGGGAGTCTCCGCTATCAACTCAGCAACCCGCTCCGTTACTTTAATTTCACGAAGTTCCACCTTAACAAGTTCAAACTCATTCCCCGGGGCTTCCTCATCCAGTGTTGCTCGAACATGTTTAACAGCATCCCTTTCAGAAGCTGCCACAACACCATATTTGCCGAACTTCTGAACACCTAGTGTAGGAGCGTTATTATCTTTATACCAGACTTCATATCTGGTTTCTTTTACTGGGCTATTGCTAAAATCCGAGGGAGTACTGCCCTCCTTCACTAATACCACATCTGTTACTTTGACCTTGGGATTTTTCTCCATCTCTTTACGAACTTCATCTTCACTAAACCCCATGTGGCGTGTTTCTTCTTTTTTTCCATCCTTAGTAAATTTCACATTGTAGATCTTCTTAAGGTGGGAAACTTCCCCCTTCTCTTCCTTCACAGGCACCACATTGATTACTTTAACCTTAGGGTTTTTCTGCATGGATCGGCGAACATCTGCTTCGTCAAACCCCATATACCTAGTCTCTTCTTCCTTCCCATCCTTAGTGAATTTAACCTTGAATGGTTTCTTCATATGGGAGACTTCACCTTTTTCTTCCTCTACCGGAATATCTACTGTATCCACATTCTGTGTTAAAAGAATATTACGAACTTGAGGAACCGAAATATTCATTCCCTTAGCAGCTACCTGTGCTGCCTCCTCCCGAGATCTTCCTTCTGATCGAGCTTTTTTATAAAACTCAATTGTCTGACATGCCAGCTCAGAAAAATCCGCCTGCTCCTCAACAAGTTTTTCTACATCTTCACTCTCGCATTCACTGCATTTAGATTCCGTGCTTCGGAAAGTCCTGCAGCAGGAGTTACATAAATACAAAGGGGCTGTACTTTCATACGTCACTTCGTGATCTAATTTTTCATCCGGAAGTTCTTTCAGCTCATTATCTGTACCTTTACTCTTGCTACCCTTTTCTTCTTCGCCATCCTTACTATAATCTTCCATATGATCGGGAGCAAGCACCTCTGTATCTTCCTCTTGAGGTTTCATGGTCTGTTCGGCATCAACTCTATCTACCTTGTTCTTGTCCGCCTCTTCAACTTTAGATTCATTTTCAG
>Ga0307377_10008232_pt1 | contig 10614 bp, 12 predicted proteins | sample TR3MG_FD_202535 | JGI IMG/M metagenome (GOLD analysis project Ga0307377, IMG submission 202535) | Soil microbial communities from Risofladan, Vaasa, Finland - TR-3 | ecosystem: Environmental > Terrestrial > Soil > Coastal area > Acid sulfate soil | place: Finland: Risofladan, Vaasa | collected... | reverse complement strand
GCAACACTTCACCGATACGTCCTTTTGAGGATTATAATCTGAGTGATTTTGCCTCCTGGGTGTTTTTAAAAGATAAATGGAGAATGAAAGGAGATTTTGGTATCAAGACCGATGAAACCAAATACCGACTTTATCTGGATAAATACCGGACCGTTGTCGCAAAACTGAAAAAACTCGACCAAAATGCCGAGACCCTGGATCCGAAAACACTCCGCCGCTATCAAAATATCAAAGGGGCGGCCCTTCACAATATAGCGGATGAAACGGTTGTTTTGCGTCTGAATGCCTATTCTAACTGAAGTAAATGTCAGAAATAACATCAAAAAATGATAGAAGATCTTTTTTGAAGAAGATTTGCAATCTGCTTTCTTTTATCGGTTTAGTTATGACGGTAGGCTTGTATTTACTCTTTGCCTTTCCAAAGCAAATACGGAAAAAGAAGGACCTGTATGTCTATGCCTGTGACGAGGCGGAACTGCCGGTTCAAGGGGTTCGGCAATATTATATCGATTATCCGCTGCATGGCAAAACCGTCACCAAGAAATTTTTCATCGTAAACACGGGTAAAGAATTGCTCGTCTTTTCATCGGTTTGCACACATCTGGGCTGTCTGATAAACTGGCACCGAACCGAAAACAGATTTATGTGTCCCTGCCACGGCGGACAGTACGATAACCAAGGGAATGTGGTGGCGGGGCCGCCTCCGGCACCTTTGAACCGCCTGCCCCTGAAAATTGAACGGCAGAAGGTATATATCGGTTTACGGATATGAGGAAGACCCTATGGGGAATTTTTTTGAATGGCTCGATCGTAAATTCCGAATAAAAAAGCCGCACCGCAGGTTCCTGTATCGCCACATTCCGGAAGGGGTCAATTATTTCTTTTGTTTGGGCGGAATTGCATTTGCGCTTTTTATCATGCTTTTTATCAGCGGTCTGATGCTTGCCATTTATTATGTGCCTTCGGAGACCGAAGCATTTGCCAGTATTTTACGCATCGATAATGAGGTGCGCTTCGGCGGGTTTATCCGATCATTTCACAAATGGTCAGCCAATTTATTTATTGTGGCGATTGTTCTTCATACCATCAGGGTCTTTGTTTATAAAGCCTATCGTCATCCCCGGGAGCTCAACTGGATCGCAGGATCGTTAACCCTGATTCTGGCATTCGCCTCTGGTTTCACCGGATATTTGTTACCGTGGGATCAGAAGGCGTACTGGGCCACTGAAGTCGGCACCACCATGGCGCGAACCGTACCGTTGCTGGGTCCTTATCTCTGCGATTTCCTGCGGGGCGGCGAAGACATCACCAGTGCTACCCTGATTCGATTTTATGCCATCCATGTTCTCTATATCCCGCTATTCATGTGTCTATTATTGTGGGCACATTTCCATTTGGTCAAACAGCAGGGTGTAAAAGGAGGTTTGTAGCGTGAATCGACAAAAGGACTTTTACCCCGATTACCTCATTGAAATCCTTTTGGTGATCTTTTTAATTGTCGAGCTGATCGTTACCCTCGCCCTGCTATACCCGCCGGCCATCGGCCGCCAAATTGATTTTTCCACACCGTTTAGCCCCAGGCCGGAGTGGTATTTTCTCTGGCTGTATCAACTCATCCGTTATTTTCCCGGCAGATGGATCGTAATCGGTACGACGGTTATTCCGCTGACGGCTGTTTTGGTGCTTATTTTGATTCCTTTTATTGACAAAGGCAAGTTGGGCAGACTAAAGGTCGTGATTGTCGGTATGCTTTTGCTGCTTTCTATTGTGATACTCACCAGCATCGCGGTGCTGATCCCCTAGCGGTTTGTGAACAACCCATTGCCCCAAAGTCCATTTTGGAATTACAAACATTCCAAAATGGAAAGATATTGATCTCGATCATTCCTTTGAAACGTATCGGCAAGTTGAATATCCCTGTGGACACCTATATTCCGCGCTAAAACTGATAATTGAAAAATATGGCAAGAATTGGCATAGATTTTGATATACTATTTGCAATGTTTATATTTTCTCAAGTTATTTCTGTGACCGCTTGATTAAAAAACCGGCGGGAAAATCGAAAAAAATTGTGAAACACGTTACTTGAATCGGGAAAACAGTTAAGTAAGGTGTTTAAGTTTATTAATCTTTAATTTGTTCTAAGGAGGAGAATCCATGACCTATTATATGTACAGCAACACCCAAGAAGTAACCCCTTATGAGAGAATGATGGGGTCGTTAAATGGCGAGAAAACCGACCGCGTGCCAGTTCATTTCTACCCCCGTTGGGCCGCTCTGGAATATATCGGTGCCACTTTTAAGCAGACCTGGGATGACCCGGACCTGTATGTCAAGGGGCAGATTCTGGCCCAGGAGCGGTTTCAATATGACTGTGTCATCGACTACGATATGATGGGACCGGTAGAAGAGGCTATCGGCGCAAAACTTAAGTACCCGGAAAATGACGTGCCCCAGATTGCCGAACCCCTGATCAAGACCAAAGAGGACATGAAAAAGGGCAAATGGAAGCTCGATCCCCGCAAAGACGGCAATATGCCCAAAGTGCTTTACGTGGTTCGGCGTCTCAAAGAAGAGTTGATCAAACGCGGCCGTGGCACCCAGCATGTGCCCATCATGACCTGGGGGAGCTGTCCTTCCCGGACCGTTGCCTGCCTGACCGGATTTAAAGAGTGGTTTTTGATCGTCGCCAGGGATCCTGACTGGGCGGTGGAACTGATGGAATTGGCGCTGGACGGATGGCTCCAGATGGTTATTGCGGCATGGGAAGCCGGTGCCGACTGTGTGTGGGTCAACGATCCGGTCTCTTCCAGGGACTGCATCTCAAGGGACCACTACGAAAAGCTGACCCAGCCTTATGAGCGAAAATTCATCGAAGCCATCCGAAGAGAGACCGGGATGAACATTACCATGCACCCCTGCGGCAACTGGCATGATCGCCTGGATCTTGTCTACCAGAATCAGGCGGACTGCTATTTCCTCGGCCCCATGGACATTGAACTGTGCACGCAAAAGGCGGTCGAAACCAATGAAAAAGGACTTTCGAGAATTAAAGCCCTAAACGGCGGTATCGGAGCGGCGACACCAGACACCACCGACGGCCAAACCAAATGTTCGTATGCTACGACCATGAAAAGAGGTAAACCGGCAGAAATCGAAGAAAACGGCCGAGTGGTTATCGAAGCCGTCGAAAACGCCGACTTGCGTTGCATTCTGGGTACCAACTGCTGGGATGTCAAGGGCTCTTCTTATGCCAATCGCGACGCCATGGTCTATGCTGCCAGAAAATACGGTCAGTACCAATAGACCGTAAAAAGGAGAGGAATGAAATGGGTATCCTAGGTGACATCAAAAATGCCATATTCGACGGAGAAGAAAATAAGATCGTTGAACTGGTTAAAAAAGCCTTGGATGAAGGTCAGACGGCTTCCGAAATTCAGGACAAAGGGCTTGTCGAGGGGCTCCGGGCCACCGGTGACGCTTTTGAAAGGGGAGAGAAGTTCATTCCGGAGATGCTGCTGTCGTCCGAAGCCATGAAGAGGGCCATGGTGATTCTCAAGCCGCTGTTGGTGGAAGGTGCGGGGGGAGGTTTCGGAAAAGCCGTGTTGGCCACCGTGGAGGGCGATGTTCACGATATCGGCCTGGAGCTGGTGGGCACCATGTTGGAGACCGCAGGCTTCGAAGTCCGAAATATGGGAGCGGATGTACCGACCGAAGATATTGTTGAAGCCGTAAAAGAAGACAAACCGCACATCGTCGGACTTTCCGCGCTGCTGTCCAACACCATGGATATCATGCCCGATGTCATTGAGGCCCTGGCAGTTGCCGGACTCAGAGATTCGGTAAAGGTGATGGTGGGCGGTGCGCCGGTCAAGCAGGATTTCGCCGATGAGATCGGTGCGGACGGATGGGCTTACGATGCCGCCAGTGCCGTTCCCAAAGCCAAGGAACTGCGTGCCCAGCTATCGGATTAAGCTGACTATGGTCCTGCAAACAATTACGGCAGTCAGCCGGCACAAACCGGTTCGACTGCCGTCACTAATAATGTGTCTGCCTCCATTAGGTCGACCACAAAATGTGCCAAGGCCATTTTGTGTTATTTGTTCGTTTTTTATATAGCTTAAGAGTATGGGCGGTTTTTATTGAAAGTTTGAAAGCCCATACTTCTGAGTTGTCTGTGATGTTTGGTAGGTAAACCCAATTGAAAAAGGAGGAACACCATGCAGGAAAAGGACGGGAAAAAGAAAGAAAAACAGTCTCTCATGGAAAAGCCGCTTTCACGCAGAGATTTCTCGCGGATTGCCATGACATTCGGCGTCACTTCGACGTTGTTTGCCTGGCAGAGTTTTGCCGATGCCGGCATGAAGCCGGATGCCCATATGCTGGCCCAAAAGGCCAAGAATATTCAGGACGCACGTTACAAGGCCAAACCCAAGTTCAAATTCCGTTATGGGGCTGCCGGGCACAGTGTCGACACCATGTGGGTGGCCAAGATCGGAACGATGGATTTTGTCCGGGAAGTTGAAGAAAGAACCGACGGAGAAATTCGCATCGAACATCTTGGATCCAACTCCATCTGCGGTGAAATGACCTGCGCTGAAAAATGCATCCAGGGGATTGTCGACTTTTATGTCGCATCCACGAATAATTCATCGACCATCTGTCCGTATTTACTCAATCTGGATTGGGGCGCCCTCTGGCCGAACCGGGCCGCCCTGTATTCTTTTGCATTCGATCACCGGAGCGAGGATCTCTTCCGGGAGCCCATGCGGAGACTCTACGGTCTGGAGATGCTGTTCGGGGACTATGGGCTTCGCGGTTTTTTCTTGAGCAAACGGAAGTTCGGAAAGGGCAAGCCCATTGTGGATACCCTGGACAAGCTCAAGGCCACCGGGGCCAAAATTAGAACCACCGGCACTTATTTCGGCCTGATCAGCATGAGACTGATGGGCGTCAACCCGGTGGCGATTTCTTATGAGGAAGTTGTGGATGCTGTACGGCAGGGGGCTATTGACGGCGCCGAAGCCTGGGAGATTCCCTTCAGCATGATCCACTTCACGGAATATACCGGGCAATATCTGTACCTCAAGTACTGCTCGGGCAACTGGGTGACCGGTATGAACCATAAAAAACTTAAAAAAATGCCGGAGCGGCTCCAGGAAGCCATCATGGAATCGGCCTATCTGACGCAGGTCGGTGTTCTCGGCAAGGAGGAAGCCTCCATCGCCATCCGATCCGGTGCTGACCAGGAGGAACCGCCGGTGGGCAGCGAGCACTGGAAAAACGACATCACCAATGTTCTCTGGTCCGACGCGGAAATGGATAAGCTGGAGAAGCTCATTTCACCCAAGTATAATCCGGATGCGTGGGCCGGGCAGATGGAGAAGCAAAACAAACTTTACGGGCGGGGCGATATCTTTGAAAAGATGTATGCCATTGCCCGGGAAGTTCCCAAAGGTGCGTATGCTATGGACGTTGCACCCCATCGCTGGTGGAAGCCCAACCCGCCATGGTGGAAGGACGGCGAATGGAAACGCGGCCAAGGCTATTATGTAAAAAGCACCCAGAAAAAGACCTGATTTCGTTCTAAAAGCCAAAAGCGATCGCTCCGTTACTAAAAAAGGCGGTCGCTTTCGGCCCTTTTAATGACGCAGTCTGAAGATTTATCCAAGACATGGTAAGGCCAATGGCAAAAAAGATCTTATACTGGCTTGATGAACATATAGAAAATGTCCTGATTTTCCCGATGTATTTTTTAATGATGGCGATTATGGCCGTCGGGGTGGTGCAACGTTTTTTCTTCCGCACCTCGTTTCACTGGGCGGTTTATGTCTGTATCGCCTTGTTTGTGTGGTTTTCCTGGCTGGGGTGCTCCTGGAACGTCAAGGAACGGGCGCATCTCCGGCTGGCGGCGTTACGGAACAGACTGCCGCGTGGCGTGCAGCTAGGTCTTCTGATGCTCGATTATACGCTCTGGATCGCCTTCGCGATTATTGTATCCTACTATTCTATGCTTCAGATTATTCGGCTGCATGAAGTCGGGGCATTGATATACGGCACGGAAACCATACCGAAATGGGTGGTTCCGGCGTGTATCCCCGCTTCGTTTACGGTTTTGGTTTTCAGAGTCATCCAATGCGCAATACAAGATATCAAAGCGTATATTCGCAATAAACCGCTGAAAATGGATCCAACGGTGACCATGGAATAAACCTCACCCAGTTTCCATCCATAAATGGCCCTTTTTGCCCGGATCTGCGTTCTCCGCGGGTTTCCGGCTGCGGCATACAGGGAGTATACCTCACCGGAAACCCTTGTGCGGCCTTGATCCGAACAAAAAATGCTCATTTATGAATTGGAAACGTACCGTGCCTTTTTTACAATTGTGGATGGGCACTAGCTAAACCAAATTTTATTGGGGGTAGAATGTTCGGAATACCCGAAGATGTAGCAATTTGGATCATTTCCATTATTACCGGGGTTTTTTTTGTCGTTGGGGTGCCGATTTTTTTGTGTGTGGCCTTCTGGGCCACAATGGCCTCGATCGCTATCGACTTTACCATCCAGAACATCGGGATTACATCCTACCAGGGCATCAGCAGTTACGCGCTGCTGGCAATGCCGCTGTTTATTCTGACCGGAGACCTTATCGGTGCCGGTGGAATCGCCAAAAAATTATCCATGATGGCGCGACGGATATTGGCCCCGCTCAGAGGGGGGCTGGCCATGGCTGCGGTTGCCACCTGCAGCTTATTTTCCGCCATTTCCGGCTCCAACTCCGCCACCGTGGCGACCATCGGCCGAATCATGATCCCTGAGCTGAAAGAACAGGGGTATAACGATGAATTTGCTGCAACTACCGTGGCCGCCGGAGGGATCGTGGGGATCTTGATACCGCCCAGCATCCTGATGATCGTTTACGGTTTCACGGTAAATTTGAGTGTTCTGGACCTTTTCAAAGCGGGAGTCATTCCCGGGCTTTTGGTCAGTTGCGCGTTAATGGGTGGCGCCCGATTCTGGTGCCGCAAGTATGATTGGGGGCGGCCGGAACCCTTTATAACGAAAGAAGTTGTACGTTCGATCTGGAATGCCAAGCTCGGGATTATCGCCGTGGCCCTTATTCTAATCATTGTATACGGCGGTATTGCTTCACCCACAGAAGCCTCCGGCATTGCCGCCGCCTACTGCCTGCTTGCCGGCGTGCTGCTGACCCGTGAAATTAAGCTCAAGGACATTCCGAGCATATTTCTTTCCAGCGGACGGGTCAACGGGTTGCTGGCGCCGGTGGTCTCGGTTTCCATCGTGCTGCAGCAGGTCTTTTCCATCTTGGGCGTTCATGAGGTTGTCTCTGACTTTGTCCATTCTTTTGGAATCCGTATTCTGATGATCGGCGCCATGATGCTCAGCATTGTCCTGGCCGGCGCCATCATGGAATCCATATCCGTGTGCATCATTCTGGCCCCGATCCTGGCCCCCATTGCCGTATCCATCGGCATGAACCCGATTCATTGGGGCATCACATTTATCGTGGGTCTGTCCATCGGCTTTATCACGCCGCCGTTCGGCCTGGATCTGTTTGTCGCCTCCGGAATCACGGGAATCCCTTACGACAAGCTAATCAAATGGGTGCCGCCATATCTAATCTTTGTATTTACCGCCTGGATTACGATCATGCTGGTCCCATGGCTGAGCCTGGTCTTTTTCTAAGACGAAAATGGCCGCGAAAGTGGTAATACCTGGGGGTGGATTCATCGGTGCGGAATTTGCAGATGAATTCGTTCGAGATTCTGATGCTGAAATCCATGTCGTAGAAATGATGCCACTTGCCACGCACCCGTTGCGCACTTCTTCTCCGACTGCCAATTTTACATTCTGTTAAAAAAACTGACGTCAATTTTATTGTCGTCTCATAACATTTCCCCCTATTTTTTGAAATTACACCTTTATCTCAACCTGTTATAACGTTTCTATGTTGTGGATCTATATTGGCATAACGATTGCTTTAAATGAAATTGTTTATAACACATCGTACAACCAGAGAAAATGCTCATGATGCTATTTATCTTGGCCACTTTTGTTGAACATCTATGAAATTTCGTTATCAAAGGAGCCTGTCATGTATAATAAGATACTGGTCCCTCTCGACGGGTCGAAACGAGCAGAAGCGGTTTTGCCCCATGCAGAGGAAATGGCGAATCGATATGGTGCTGGAATAATTTTTCTTCTTGTGGATGAATTGCAAGTCATGCTTGGGTGGGATGAAGTCGTTGATTTATCGAAATGTCTTGCAGAGTTCAATCGGCGAAAAAGAAAAGCAGAGTCTTATCTGGAGAAACATAAAAAGGAGTTCCAAGAAAAAGGTATTAGCGCCGATGCACACGTGGTCCATGGCCCAGTGGTGAAATCGATATTAACCGCAGCCGAAGAAATGGATGCGGATATCATTGTAATGGCAAGTCACGGTCTTAGCGGTTTGCCCCGAACCTTTTATGGCAGTGTAACTGCAGGGGTACTACAAAAAATTGACCGTCCATTGCTGATCATCAGAACCCGCAGAGTCGAATAGGTCAAGCGGTCCCTGATTTTTGAAAGCAAAACATCATGGACTCGGCTTTTTACGAATTCACAAATCGATTATCGGCTGGGGCATGGTACCCAGAGGTGAAGTCGGGTTGATTTTTGCCGCAATGGGAAAATCCTTCGGTGTTTTTCCGGATGATATTTTTTCTATGATGGTTATTGTAATTATGTTTACCACCATTTTCCCACCGCCTATTTTGAAGGCCTTGTTAAAGCGACCGGAGACAGCTTAGGGCGATGAAATAAATAACCCTGAATGCGGGCAAATAAAATCGATAAAAAATATATTTATTTTCTTTGGTAGTCATAATACAGATGTGTAAAGAATCCATATCCATAGGGTTGGTGCTGGAAAAATTCTAAACAATTACTTTTCGAAAGGAGTGTCCTGTCGACCATGAAGACCATGCCGAATCAGAATTCCACCCGCCGTATGATCCAGCGGTGGTTCCCGAACTTTCCCAATGACCGTGTCGTTGAGATCCACACCGACACGACAGATTTCTTTCGAGTGAACTATGATGATGTCGTTGTCCTTGGTGAGCGGGCCTATTTCATCCGGCACAATGCCAAGGAAGGTCGCTTCGGGCTGGATGATGAAGAAAAATTTTGGGTTAAACGGGCTTTCGATCTGGAGGACGGGAGCCGTAAAATTATCAAGCTCGTCTTTCATGAGCGATTTAAAACTCTTATCGGAGATATCACGTTCGAGTGTTTTCGCAGCCCCAGAAAAGAGGCACGGATTCTCGAACTTGCGGGGGGCCATAAAAATTTCATGCACGGTTATGCGATAACCGATGAAAAGGGCAATATTGTTCGAGTCGTCGACTTTATCTACGGCAAACCACTTTCGATTATGGTACAAGACATCCGACTGGATCATGAAACCTATTTTCATAGGATGTTTCCGGCGATTTTGGAACGCTATATCGAGTGCATCCAGGCGATCCGATTCCTGCACGAACATGAAGAAAATCACGGAGATATCAGAAGGGATCATATTATCGTCGATCGGGAAAGCGGGCATTACCGATGGATTGACTTTGATTTCAACTATCGCCAGAGGGAGAATATTTTCAGTTACGATCTTTTCGGTCTGGGCAATATTTTGATGTTTCTTGTCGGCAAAGGCGATGTGCTGCTGTCGAATCTCAGCCGGGAAAAACATCCGGCCCTGGACCGAATCCGGGCGGATGATGCAAACATCGTTTTCAATAGGCGCGTCGCTAATCTGAGAAAAATTTATCCTTATATACCCGAGCGTCTCAACCGAATTTTGCTGCATTTCTCCAAGGGCGCCAACTGGTTTTACGAAAGCACCGATCAATTTCTGGAAGATCTCGAAGGCTACTGCAAGTCTGTGGGACGGAATGGAACCTCTTTTGAAGGGCAATACAACGAGACCCAGGGCGAAACCTTCGAAGATACGGTTGAAGGGAAGGATCGCCGATGAACGAGACAGCCCACAACAATAACAAAAAAATCTTGGTTGTCGTTGATGCATCCGAAAACTCTCGCAGAGCGGTATCCTATGTGTCGCGGATGCTGGGAGGTCTCTCCGGGTTTTATGTAGTTTTCCTGCACGTGATCAACCCGCCTGAAGAGGACTACTTCTCCTGCCGGTCAGAGCAAGAAAAATGGATGCAGCAGCATCGAATTGAAATTGACAGGTTCCTCGGGGGATATCGACAGATCCTTATTCAGGAAGGTTTTGATCCGAAAGCGCTTGCCCTGAAAACAACGCTTCGTTATCGTCCCTCAGTAGTCGAATGCATCCTGGAGGAACAAAATCGATTGGGTTGCGGCACCCTTGTTGTCGGCAGGCATGACGTATCTCGAAGCGAGGAAATTTTATTCGGCAGCATATCCAGCAAAATTGTCAGCCATGCCAAACACTGCACGGTCTGGGTTGTGGAATAGTAATAGACGGGGAAACAGCTATGAAACGCATTCTTACCTACCAGGTTTATCCCGCCATACCGGATTCGCTGGCCTTTTTAGAAGTGCTGTCTCGAAACCTCTGGTGGTGCTGGA
>Ga0307377_10008229_pt1 | contig 10617 bp, 12 predicted proteins | sample TR3MG_FD_202535 | JGI IMG/M metagenome (GOLD analysis project Ga0307377, IMG submission 202535) | Soil microbial communities from Risofladan, Vaasa, Finland - TR-3 | ecosystem: Environmental > Terrestrial > Soil > Coastal area > Acid sulfate soil | place: Finland: Risofladan, Vaasa | collected... | reverse complement strand
TAGAACTTTGTGAGCTTGATGAACTAGAACTTTCTGAGCTAGAACTTTGTGAGCTTGATGAACTAGAACTTTCTGAGCTAGAACTTTGTGAACTAGAACTCTCTGAGCTTGATGAACTAGAACTTTGTGAACTAGAACTCTCTGAGCTTGATGAACTAGAACTTTCTGAGCTAGAACTTTGTGAACTAGAACTCTCTGAGCTTGATGAACTAGAACTTTCTGAGCTAGAACTAGCGCTGGAACTACTCCACCACTCTACATCGTCTGTATTAGTCCATAAAACATCAACTGTATCTTGCCAAATCAGCGTCATAATAATCCTTGGGTATTTATTATACCTTACTGATTATTATTTATCTTTTTTGGATACAATATAATGGAGTATAGAGATTTTTTTGAAAAGTAATTAAATTTTTTGGGCGCTTTTTTTAAGTTTCTCTATTTTTTCTTTATTATATCCTTGCCACTTTTTACTCTTTTCACTTAATTCTTTTGGACGATATGGATAATATTTTTCCAGCAATTTTATCAATCTATCTGATAAAGGTATTTCATCTATACCGTGTTTATCAAGAACAAATGTTTCCCATGCCATACCTCTATGTGGGTGAAAATGTGCTACTTTTATAGGTTTCTCACCGAGTATAAACCTTTCCAAGAATCCAGAGCACCCGACATTATAACTATAATCTAGTGTTGTAACACGATCTTTGAACTTATCAGACTTGAAAACCTTGTTTATTGTTGGTTCTTCTTTTTTATATTCATGCTTTGAAATAATCTTTACTATATCGTTCACTATATCTTTACATTGTGGTGTCCAGAAAATACTGCCACCATTGAATTTTGGACGACTATATTGACCAGCCGCAACATCTTTCATTTCAGGAACATCAAACCATACATTTTGCCACGCATCCAAATCATGTGACCATATAACATCATCAACTTGTTTTTTATCAAACAACCATTTAAGCCCAAACATTTTACTTCCTGTCAGGCAAAACTCATTAAGACTTATGTTATATGTTTTTACACCTCTATAGTAAAAGTCAAAATTTGATAAAACCATTATATCTTTTGGTTTCCACCCTAATTCTAAACTATTTTCTATTTGTGCTATCAATGCATTGATAGTCATGCCTGGTGAAAATCTACCACTTTTTTGCACATTTGCCACCATAAAATTTTTCATATACTATAACTCCACATACCATACACTACCTGGTAATTCATTTATTTTTTCTTCTTCATATACATCATTCACAGCTTTATTGACATCCCATGCAATACCGCGATAATCATGCCCCGATATAATACCGCCTTTTCTAATCAATGGTTCCCAGCATTTTATATCTTCTATTACAGAATCATAATCATGTGATCCATCTATGAAAACCATATCAAGAGAACCATTCTTAAACAACTTACATGCTTCGTTTGATTTCATTCTCAATATTTTTAATGATGGAAAATATATCATATATCTACATGCTTGAAAATATGCACCATCCCATACTTCCGGAGATAATTTTCTATGATATCCACTCTCTATATGATCAAAATTATCCACGCCCCAATATTCATCAAGAGACTTATTGTATCTTAATATTCTTTTCATTGTGCCGCATTGCCACACACCAATTTCAACAAATCTTTTATAGTTGTTTTTCTCTATTAGTTCTAACAAATAATAAGAATAATGATTCATTTCTTTTTTAACCTGCCAAATATTTTTTTAGAAAGATTCACAGCATCTGGACAGTTCAATAGATGTTGCCAGAAAGCCGTGCTATATCTAAATTTTTTCCATCTATCCAGCATACTTAAATCTGGTTCTGTTTCTATATACTCAAACCTAGTCTTAAACACTATTTCCTTTCTATATTTTTCATCAGAAACCCATTTATTAAATAATATAATAATTAATCCTTTTGGATTATTATTATACATTTCTACGTGTTTATAATATAAAGGATATAAATATTTAATATCAAGATATCGTGGCCCATCTATAAGATGAGCATATGGATCATCTTTATATAATGGATTATATTTATCAAGAGTGTTTGATTCATCTAAGAAATTAATATAATCAGCCATCCAGTTCCATATATCTCTAATAACTAAAACATCATATCCATCTTCATGTGTTTTTATATTATGATATGAAAAATCATATATAGAACATTTATAATTATGAAAGTAATTCAATATCTGTTCTCTACCAGATTTCTCTAAACCCCAAACATTTATATTATATTTCAATCCATTCACCAAATACTTCTTTAGAAATTTCTACAACCTCTGGAAATTGAAAAATTAATTTCCAAAAAAGCTCACAATTTTCAAAAATCTTCCATCTATTTAAAATATCCATTTTTCTAGCATCGGATATTATATCAGGATTATCAAATGAGCTTCTAGATTTACTTATATATTTTAAAGTATCTTCATTGTTCTTTAAGCCAAACTTTTCAGCTATTTTTTCACGATATTTTATATTCATAAACCATCTATCAAAAGATATTGGAATAATATTATATGGTAGAATTTTTGTATTTCCTATAAACTCATTCGCATATGTGTAATATAAAGGAATAATCTTTCTAGCTTTAAAATATGCAAGACTAATATAATCTTCACACGTTTCACCTGTAAGATTTTCTTTTTCTCCCCAAACCTTACTTAAAGAATCTACATATCCTGTATTCCACACACTTTCAGTAAACGATTTAAATTTTAATGAAATATAACTCGATATCCAGTTTCTATATTCTCTTAATATCAATACATCAAATTTATTTTTACTATTACCAAAAAATTCGTTCATATAAGAGGAATGATTTAAAAATACATTTTCAAAGCGACAAATTAGATATTTATTAAAATCTCCAAAGTTTTTCCTGTCATGATAAAAATATTTTCCTGTTGGTTCTTTTTCATCAATATAATTAAAATATTTTGGATTTAATCTATTTTTATCTTTTAAAGTATTGAGATTTGGCTTACATCTACTATAAAAATATACTGGTTTATCAAAAAGAGATGCGATCCAGTTTATTATCGCATGACTTCCAAATCTAGTTAACGACCACACTCTTATTTCACAATTATTATTATACATCAATCCATTCACCAAAATTCTTTCTTATTTTTGCATTGCCCCAATGTTTATTCTTATTGGATTTCAAATCACCAACAATTAAATTGATAACTGATATCAATTTATTTCTTGACTCTGTTATTTTCCAGCTTCTTTTATAATTTGTCGATTGATGTTTTTTGTGATCATCCACGGCTCTATAAAACTGCCCACCAAAAAACATCATCTTGAATCCTAATTGCCATGCACGATACATTAAATCTTTATCATCATGGCCATATCCTTCCATGTTCTCATCGTATCCACCAAGCAACTCAATAAACTCATTCTTATAAAATCCAAGTCTGCCTCTTGTCATGCTTTTGCCTTTTGTGAATATTGCTTTCTCTGGTTGTTCATTTGCCAGATTATTCAAAAACGTACAAAACCCCTCATTTGTAAATCCATCAGCATCTATATTAATAACTATATCACCTGTAGCCATTTTAAAACAAATATTTCTTGAATGAGACATACTATAATTCTCTACAGTTTTTTCCTGTAGAAATATCATCTCACCAGATTCTATCATACTCATATAGTTTTCTTTTATCCACTCACCAGGATTATCTTTAGTGCTATTATAATCAAGTATAACATATTCAACATAAGGATAGTCAGAATTGTCAACTATATTTTGTGGTAATGTTTGCTTCAAATCATTCAACCTATCCATGACATTTGTGCAAAGAGAAATTTTATTGTATCTATCAATAGAATTTGTAAACTTTTTATTCCACCATGTAAAGTTGGGACTATATTGTGCCCACCATAATTTTTCTAAATCTTTACAAAGAGCTTTCTGATTTATCTCAACGCTACCGTCTTTTAATTCTTTCAATCTATAATCCATTTTTACTCCTATGGCCTATCTGGATCTTTCTTCATAACCATTGTCAACCCACAATAAGCCGCTGTATATGGCCATGTAAACGTAAATATATCATCTCTTCCTTCCAGATAAAGTCTTGTTTTATATGTATCACATTTTCTACCAAGTTTAATTTTAGTATTATAGTAATGTTTCTGTGGATATGTGTCATGCAAAAACATTACAGCATTCTGTTGCAAAATACTCAAAAAATATTCTACCTCAATCATAGTGTTTTCATGATAATGATTTCCATCAATAAAAATAATTGCAGGCAAATAATCTAATGGATCTTTGTCTTTAGACGGCATTTCTTTTAGTTGTTTAATAAAATACATGGACTTACATTGATAAATAAGATGTTTATTACTTTTCAATTCATGCTTTTCAATAGCATCTTCAACTCTTTTTATAATCTTATCAGAAGTATCACAGCTCATCATAGTTCTATCATATCTTATGGCATGTTTCAAAAGCATTAATGTTGAATTACCCATACCAATTTCTATAATAGATCCTTTCACATTAGATAAAATGATAGGCGCCAAAGCATCTATTACTGCCCAAAATGAACCAAACTCAAAATTTCTAAGATATTCATAACCCATTTTTTCTTTCCATAACAAGAATTGTATTTTTGAACCATCTCAATGTGCTATAATATCTAAGCACTTTTGTATATCTTTTTCTTACAAACAAACCTTTTTCTTTGAACTTACTTATAACATATTTGTTCGTTCTTTCATTAAAATGACCTTTGCCACCCTGGCCTGGTATAGCCCAGCTTAATACTAGATCTTTACTCGTAAATTTTGACACATTATCAATAAAAATATGCTCACGTTCCTCTGGTATATGTTCACCAACCTCAAGGCATACAACTAAATCATATTTGGTATCGACTCCTAAAATTGGCCGAGATAAATCAAGCAAATGAATATTATCATATATACCTAATTTCATTATATCTTGAGTGCCTTCATACCCATCAACTTTCCAATCAAATGACTCAAATATTTTACAATATCTACCAGTCCCACAACCAAGATCAGCAACTCTTTTTGGTTGTTTATATAAATATCCTATAGCACCTGCCAGTACTGGATCATAACTATGATGTATAGAAGCCATTTTTAGATTCCAAATACCAGACTCTTCATCTATATATCTTCTCATACCTCAAACACCATTATATGATCTCTAAGATACTCTCTCGCTTTTATACTCTTTAAAGCATTTACCAATCTTAAAGTATTCATGCCGCTATATTTAATCCCACAATCATCAAACTTATTTATCCAATATTCTTTATATTGCGGATTAAAATGATACATAGATCTTTTAGGTGATGTACTCATTATTATAAGTCTATTTGAAGCATTGATCAAATTCTCCATATATATAGAAGACTCTTCCGGCAATAAATGCTCAGCTACTTCAATAGATAATACACAATCCCATCTGCCACAATTTATTAACTCCCCCATATCACCATATTCTATAAATTCAGCAATTTCTTTAGGAAAATAATCCTTTCCAATTTCATATCCTTTTTCGAATCCTAAAACTTTTTTAGCACCGCCTTGTAAGGCACCAATCAAATATGAACCAATACCACATCCAAAATCTACCATAGTTTCTATTTTAAAAAGTTCCGTTATAACCTTGCCATAATAATCAAATGGTCTTACAGATCTTTTTTCCCAAAAAGCTTCATTATACAATCCATCAAAATCTTCAATATATTGTATCTTACGATTTATCTCTACTTGTTCTTTTTGATATGTTCTATATAAATGTGATTTAAAAGGTGTCCATTCCATATTTTTATATCCTATATTTACAAACCCATTCTTTATTTACTAACATAATTTCTGCTGTTCCATATCTCGGAATTTCATCAATTGGAACATATATACTTCTTCTATAAGACGTTCCTTTATCTTTCCACATTCCAAGTCTTAATTCATGTGTATCTTTAAATTCATTAGCCCATTCGTTCCATTCATCCACAGTTCCGCCAAAGGGTGAATGAAGCTCTGCCATAAATTGAACACAGCCTTTTATTATATCCATTGATTCTTTGTTGAAGAGATGCCTTTCACCACCTTCTGTATCTATCTTAATAATATATGATTTCAGATCATTTAACTTATATGTATCAAATATTTGTCTCAATGATAAACTTTCTGTAAAATATTCAGGTTTCTCTGGCATCCATTGATCCTCATCTTCTCTTATAAATCTATGATATCCAGATCCACCTCTTCTTATAAAACACATTGGCTTTCCATCACCAATGGCAACATTATAAGTTTCAATTCTCCAATATCTCATATTTCTTTCTAATATATTATATGTTTCCTTACACGGCTCGAGTCCAACTACTCGAGCATCTGGAAATAACATTCTACCTAGTATAGAAACAGAACCAACATTCGCACCAATATCAATCAAACCATCTATACAATATGGGGAAATTTTTAAAAACTTTCTCAAATCATATGTATCATAATAATGTATCTTACCAGCCATAACATCACTCCTTATAAAACGGTCTATTTTTTTCTTTTTTAGAAACCATTGATAACCCACAATTATGAGCACTATATTCCCAAGTAAATATTTGTAGATCATTTCTCTTTTCTAATTCCTGTCTAACTTTATAAACATTGCCAGAAAATTTATTTTCATCAACTGCCCAACTTTCTGTATGAGGATATGTATCATGCATGAATATAATACCATTTTTACTAAGTCTCTCAAAAGCAAAATCAAACTCTTTCATGACAGTTTTATATAAATGCTCACCATCAATAAAAGCAATAGCAATAGAAATATCAGGTATTAATTTAATAAAATCTAAAGACTTTCCTGTAAAAGCATTTAAATTTTTAAGATGTTTCTCATTTCTAACAATTTTTTTCCAATTTATATCACATATATGGTGTGTCCTATTATGTTCCACAGCATATTTATTTAATATATGGCTTGATCTACCTATTCCACACTCGAATATATCACCATTTGAGTTACTTAAAATAAATTCAGATAACAAATCTATCACAGCCCATTCTTTATGAAATTCTCTTAACATATCTTAAACTCATAACCATTTTTTATCTTTTCTTCATAGTAATCAATAATATCTGATATTGTTTTATCAATGGAAACTTTTGGTTTCCAGTTTAAAAGTCTTTCCATTTTTTCTGTATATGGAATCTTATCAATCGCCTCTGAAAATAAATGTCCATGTATTTTCTTTGGATCAACATGAATTGTTTCAAACATTTTTTTTGGATATCTTTTTATTACATGATCTATAACTCTATTAGCTAATTCATTTATTGTCATTCTATTACCAGCATTTCCTATATTCCATATATTACTTTCTTTATATTCAACTATTTTTAAAATTGCATTACATACATCAAATACATCAGTAAATGCCCTTTCCTGTTCACCATCACCAAATATTGTTACTGGTTGATTTGTAAGGCATGATATAACAAATCTAGGCAAAACAAATCCACCATCTGGTTGTTGTCTTTTACCGGCAACATTGAATGGTCTTATTATATGATACTTTAAATTTGATACCTTTGCTTTATTTACTATGATTATTTCACCTAACATTTTTGCCGCAGCATATTCTGTTCTAACCTTATATTTTCCTGGATATATCTTCTCAGAATTTTCATCTAATAAACTCTTATGCCCATATACTTCAGATGTAGAAATATCAACAAACAATATATCATTTTTAACACAAAAATTTCCTAGATTATATGTATCATTTACAATTGAGTTACCCATCTCTCCACAATGTTTTAATATCCCACTCGGTCCAACAAAGCTTGCCAAATGAAACAAAACATCAGCATCGGTTGGTAAAAATTTATTGTTTATACTATCATTTACAGACATCACCATAACTTTACATCTATCATCTCCATCAATAACATTAGAAGTTTTATTGTCAACAATAAAAACCTCTACACCATTTTTTATTAACATATCAACTAAATGAGATCCTATAAAACCAAGACCTCCCGTTACTATAGCTTTTCTCATTAGAATGTTTCTCCTTCTGGTATTTTATTACTCCGTCTTTTTGGGCCTTTAGTATATTTAGAATGCCCATACTTAATTTCTTTTACTACTGTCAAAAACTTTTTAGCGCTATCCATAAGATATAATGTCTCACCAGAGAATATTCTTTTTCTTGGATCTTTATTCATAATCTCTGCGTTCTCTATCAAATCAACTCTACCATGTGCTATTTTAATCTTACCAAACAAATATCCAGGATGTGTCAAAACACAATTATATTCCATAGGCAATACAGAATATCTTATATCACTATTATATAATAACTTTCTTATATATAGTTCATCTGTGCAATATCTTCTTTTAAATTTCAACTCTTCAATCATATCTTCTATAAATTTTTTTGTCTTGTCATTTTTCTTCCATAATACAACACCACCAGCAAGCTCTGGAAAGCATACAGGAACGCCTCTTATACTCCTAGAAAAATAATGTGGCGACATTGGTATTGACATATCAAAGTGATCCATTAATTGAAATATTTCAGAAAAATCATCACAAGCATATGTATCCGCGTCTAAATGTAATGATATATCATATGGTGACATTGATAAATATTCCCATTTCTTCTGCCATATCATATGATGTGTTTCAAGTTTATCAACCTTTACAATATTATCAAAAACATCATCAAACTCAATATCTAAATTTGAATAAAGAGTAATATTCAAATCTGGATGATACTTCTTTACACTCTTAGCAGATACAACAGCAGGATTATATTGGCTCCTTATAGTTCCATTATCACTACTATCTTTTTTCTTATTTACAACAATATATATAACACCTATACTCATATTTGTTCTCCTATAATATCAATTGATCTATAATACTCACCCATCTTTTTGGATCTAAATTTATCTTTGCCCATTGCTTTGCATACATGCCCATTTTATGACGATAATCTTCTTTCCTTTGTAATAATTTTATAGCATAAAGAAACCCATCATAATCAACACAATAAAATCCAGAATTTCCATGAACTATTCTATCCTTTGTTCCATCTCTAGGCTCACCTAAGCACGGAAGACCAGCTGCAAGCGCCTCTGCCATGACTCTTGGATATTGATCTCTCCAATGATTTGATGTTCTATAAAGAAAAATATGGCCTTGTTTCAAAAAGTCACCTACATCCATTTCATTCCACTTATAGAAAATCATTCTTGGTTCATTCTTAAAAGCATTGACTAATTCCTTATGAGCCACCATAAATGCAAATTTTGTATGTTTTGTGTCCTTTAACAAACGGGAATAAAATTTAACATCATTTTCTTTTATTATATTGTTTTGCCATATATGATTCTTATCTCCACCGCTTTCAGTTTCTTTTGTTACATACTTTCTGTAATCTGGTAAACAAGTTTTGATTATCATTAGATCTTCTTTCTTATTTCTCTTTTGAGGAGCAACTTCAAGAAACTTGTCAAGATTTATAGCACCAAACATTACTATAAGTCGTGTTCTTTCAAATCCCATAGCATCTCTTATCCATTCATCTCTCTTCTCTTTATTTTGAAAGATGACAGCTTTAAGCTTACCAGATTTAGAAAGCCATTTACATTTTGTTAGAGAACCATTTGCAAAATTAATTCCTATTATTACAGAAGAACTTTTATTTACAATTGGTTCTGCAGTTTTAGCAAAATCCCATACACAATCATTGGCATAAAACAATAAAGGCAAACCTTCTTTCATATTCTCAAACATGCCTTCTTTATATGAATATGGTTCAACTTCAACATCTTTAAAGCTTTCATGAACAGTGCTCCACGGATATAGATTAACCTTCCACCCAGACTTTCTCAATAATGTTGAAATCATTACAAGACTTTGTTCTCCACCGCCCTTAGAATTCAAATTTCCAACAATATTTATTTCTTTTTTAGTATAAAGAACTGGATCATGATATTCATCATTAACAATATCAAATGGTGTTTGGTCTTCTGGTGGTTTCATAAAACTTTGTATAATCTTCTTATCAATTATTTTTGATTGATCCTTTACAGCAGGGATATAAGAAGTAGTTGTTCCTTGATTTTCATACTTATAAATATCACCATCATAATATTTCTCAATTGCCCTTATAACATCCTCTACTGTTATATTATCCATGCATTCAGCAATACTTTTATCATCCACTTTAACAGGTTTTTTACAAAGATTTTCATTATGTTTTGGGTCTTTTTGAAGAGGAACAACTCTAGCTTTCCAGCATCCACCATTATCACAACAAGAGTATATACCATTAGAATGAAGTATTTGATGATTTGTATAACCACTCCACATATGAGGCTCACGGCCACCAAATATAGCAACGCATGGTTTACGAGCTTTCCTATGTTCTGGAAATTTTGAAGGCATTGCGGCAGCAAGGTGCATTAAAAAACTCGGTCCACTTACACATCCATCTGAATGATAAACAAGTGGAACGAGTGATCTTACATCCTTATTAAATTTATCAGTTAAGTCAATTACATTATCAAGTTTTTCA
>Ga0307377_10008223_pt1 | contig 10624 bp, 10 predicted proteins | sample TR3MG_FD_202535 | JGI IMG/M metagenome (GOLD analysis project Ga0307377, IMG submission 202535) | Soil microbial communities from Risofladan, Vaasa, Finland - TR-3 | ecosystem: Environmental > Terrestrial > Soil > Coastal area > Acid sulfate soil | place: Finland: Risofladan, Vaasa | collected... | reverse complement strand
AAGGCTGGTCAGATAGTAGTATGATCGTTCTTCGTATTCTCGTATTTATCGCCGGAATCATCATTGTGCTGGTCGCTATGCTGTCTGCGGTCCGCACGTTTCTGATCTCCCGCAGCGCGCCAGATCCCATATCTGGCTCTGTTTTTCGATCCCTTCGATACGGAATCCAATTTTGTATACGTTGGACCAAGAGCTATAGGACTCGGGATCGCGTCTTGGCGTACTATGCACCAACGGCCATGTTGATTCTTCTGCTGGTTTGGTTAGCGATTGTCCTGATTGGTTTTATGTTCATGTTTTGGGCAACTGGGATCACGGATTGGAGCGAAGCTTTTAGAGTCAGCGGATCATCCTTGCTAACCCTTGGCTTTGCCAGGGCAGATTCGGTACTGCAGACAACCATGACTTTTTTTGAGGCGGCCATCGGTCTAATATTGGTGGCGATTTTGATTGCGTATCTGCCGACCATGTATAGCGCTTTCTCCCGCCGGGAAAATGCGGTAACGCTATTGGAAACTCGGGCCGGGAAACCGCCATCGGCGGCCGAGATGATCTTACGTTACCATCGTAACGATGGACTCGACACATTAGGTGAATCCTGGAAAGCCTGGGAATCGTGGTTCGCCGAATTACAAGAGAGTCATACGGCCCTGGCCCCGCTCGTTTTCTTTCGCTCGGTTCAGCCCGAATACTCCTGGGTAACAGCCGCCGGCACAGTATTAGACACCGCGTCCTTAATCCTCTCAACAGTGGATGTAGCCAGGGATGTCCAGGCAGCACTTTGTGTCAGGGCAGGTTTTTTAGCCTTACGTCACATAAATGATTTTTTCAAAGTTGATTACAATTCAGAGCCTTCTTTTCCTACGGATCCGATCAGTATTACTCGTGAAGAATACGACCTGGTAATCGCTCGCTTTGAAGAAGCCGGTGTACCCCTTAAGAAGGATCGCGAACAAGCCTGGCTCGATTTTGGAGGTTGGCGGGTAAATTACGACAAACCCCTACTGGCGTTAAGCCAGATTACCATGGCTCCTGAAGCGCCTTGGACCTCTGATCGTTTGCCAATCGATGTAACTTAGGGCTAATATAAAGCTGCCTGATTGTCGGCTGCCTGGTCACCTTGGATCAGCCCCGTCCGAATGATTGTGAAGGCGTATCGCTAACCTAGACCATTCCAACGCAAGAGATGGGATAGTTTGTTGTCTGGCTTACAGCCGGATAATGACAAAACTGGGAGAATTTTTAGGTGAATGCTAACCTAAGCTAACAATAATTGGTAACGCTCTAACCGCAGTTTTGATCTTGTCAAAGTTCAGGACTTCTAATGTTAAGACCGTCGAAAGAAAGGTGGTAAAGATGGGAATATTTAGCTTCCTCAAAAAAGACAATTCAGAAAAACGCTTGGCCATCATGGATGTCAATGATGACAATTTTAAACAGCAGGTGATCCAAAGGTCCTATAAAACAACCGTGATAGTCGATTACTGGGCCGCGTGGTGTATGCCATGTCGCCAACTTGGTCCTACCCTGGAAAAGATCGCCGAAGATCCGACTAGCGATTTCATCCTTGCCAAGTTAAATACCGAACATAATCAAAAGACGGCCGCCCAATTCAATATCCGAAGTATTCCGAACGTTAAGGCTTTTCGTAATGGTCAAATCGTCAACGAGTTCACCGGTGCATTACCTGAAACCCTGGTCCGACGTTTTGTCAACAAAATCTCCGAATCGCCGCCCCCACCGCCTCGTTTGCAGATCAGCGCCAATCCTAACAAACGTCTGCAGCAGGGTAAGCAACATCTAAAAAAAGGCCGGGGCTTTGAAGCGTATGTCATTTTAAATGAGTTCCCCGATAGCCCCCAGGCCGAAGAAGCAGAACAACTACTTCCCTTGGCCCGCTTCTTGTTCGATATCGATGATGGTGATGGACTCACCGGGATCGACGATTTGGATAAAGCGTATTTGAATTCGGCCAACGCCATGAAAAAAAACAGACCAGCGGATGTTCTGGAGAATCTTTTTACCGCCCTTGAGACCGGAGAAAAGATAGACGAGGCACATACTTTGTTAGTGATCGATTCCCTATTTGCCCTTTATGGTGAAGATCACGCGGTGACAATAAAATACCGGGATTTGTTGGCCTCGGCCCAATGAATCGGCCATTCGATAGTACCTTTGGGGGAGAATATCCCTTACCTACCACGGTAAAAGCTAATATTACATCTCTTAAATAGCCATAATTGACTACTTGCAACATTTTGAAAGTCAGGTACTCTTTATATGCGCCAAACACTCCCCTGGACCTCTGGGGGAGAAAGCCCACCTTTCCCCAAGGTGGGCTTTTTTTTATTCATTCGGGTTCATTGATAGTAGAGGTCTTTAGCTACAATGTTCCGTGCGTATCGCTCATCCGCCATATTCTTAGGGCTTCATTTCCGCGATAAATGGCAGGGTTCGATGCCTTTCGGCAGAATCTAAACCGTAACCGACAACCCAAACATCAGGAATCGTGGATCCAAGGTAATCCATTTGTATTTCTAGACTATCCCGCTTATTGCTGACCAGAAGGCACGTTTTAAGCGAAGCCGGTCGGCGTCCCTTCAACGTTTTTAATAAATAGGTAAGTGTTTGACCAGTGTCAACTATGTCCTCATGGATGAGGACATGCTTATTGGTAATGGGCTCCCTGAGATCCATCATTAGCCGGACTTCACTCGAACTTGTGGTGCTATTTCCATAACTAGAAACGGCCATGAAATCAACGACATGCGGGATATCGAGGGCTCGGACCAAATCAGCCAAAAAAATAAAAGCCCCCTTCAAAATACCAATGATATAGATGCTATCTGCTTCGGAATACCTTTCAAAATTTCTAGGTCTATTTCCGCCACCCTTCTCTTTATCTCATTTTCATCAATAAGTATACGCGCCAGGTCAAAAGGTATTTCCTCCATTTTTTCCCCTCGTAGACCATCTTGGCTACATCACCATGTTTGACGGCAGCCCTTTCCTAAACATGGATCGCCGAGAAACATTATTTGTAAGCCACCGCAACCAATCGTTCGGCGTTCTGATCGTAGGGTTCACCTTTGAGATTACCAAAGAACTGGACCCGGTCAAAACCCGTATCAAGTAGCATCTTCTTTAGTTCTGTAGCGGCGTAAACCCAATGACTTACGATGTAATCAAGTCGATTCCGGCCGTCAATGAGAATCCAACGATTCTCAATCCACGACCAATCCTTGCTCACCTTTCGTTCTTGGAGAAGGTACTTACCACCGGCCTGGTCCCATCCACGAGGGAGGAATATTCGAGCCAAGATCTCTTTGCCCATCATTTCCATAACCAGGACGCCGCCGTCTTTTAACGACCGATTGATGTTTTCCAGGACCAGCTGATTGTCAGCCGCGTATTCAAAAAAACCGAACGTTGTATACATCGAAATTGCGCAGTCTACGGCATTCGGCCAGACAAACGAGCGCATATCGGCTAAAACAAATTCGACATAAAGACCATCAGCTTTCGCCCTGTTTCGACCACTATGCAAATAGGGTTCCGTTCGATCAATACCGATCACCTGGAATCCGTGACGCGCTAGCTCCAGTGAAAACCTTCCTGGACCACAACCAACATCACATATTACAGCTTCTGGAAGTAGCGGAACCAGCTTGAGCAATAAATCTACTTCCCCCGCTGTTCCCTCCCAGCGTTCCTTATTAAACATGAAAGGCTCAACCGCCAGCCAAAAAGAATCATCATCGTGCCAATTCTCTTCAAGTGCCATCTGGTCAAACTTCCTGAGCTAGAACCATTCTACTCGCCGAAGCCATGATAACAGGTATATGATAACGAGCAGCCGATAGTGGCCTGTCCCATGTTTTTATCGGAAAACAGCCAGGCAGGCCGGGTAAAAAAAACCCCGCGATAAATTGGGGGTCTTGCAGAATGCCTTTAGTGATACTGAATTTTTTGTTTTCAACTTTGCCCGCATACCATACCATCAGCCATTTCTCTGGTTCTTTGGCAACGCGCTGGAAGGAATATTCTGGCCAATGTGATCAGTGGTCAATAACAACCCCATCAGGATGGCCGGCCATCTCCACTTCAAGAGTAGAATATCATTAGCGTGATAAGGCGCTCACAACCTCGGGAGGTTGGAAGGCAAGAACAGTCATGGCACCATAGATGAAGGCGACGATCCCTATCAAGATTGCCACTCCAGCTAAAACGCGTTTTTGTTTATTTACTTTTTCAACATCGGTCAGAACTGCATACATTCCGGCCAGAGCATGGACCAGGACCGCCAAGAGGAAGGCGATGTCGATGGCTTTCCACAGGGGTTGGTCCATCCGTTGAATTATTTGGCTGAAGTCAATATGAAAGGGTGGATAATGCACAACAATCATATGGATGGTTAGGAATACAAGCAGAGCAATAGCGCTTATCCGTTGCATAATGAAGAGATGCATAACATAACTCCTGGCTAAAATTGGCTATATTAGCTTTAGGCCTCATCATAAAGGTCACACCAGCCATAGCCCACCAAAAAAAAGGATATGTTCACCACTAATTCACCGGTCACCTATCCTTCAAGAGCGAACAGCAAGATTGGAATTCCGCCGGCTATCACAAGAAGAGCCGATACAACAAATATGGCATAGAAAAGGCTTTTACGATATTCGGTGACATCGAAATAATGGACAATCAGCAGCCGGATGCCATCAAAAGCATGGTAGACGACGGCCGCCAGCAGTGCGATTTCGGCGAACTTAAATGCCGTTGATTGAACAAGATTGAGCCTGGCGTCAAATGCTCCTGGTCCGCTATTGACCGATCCGATTACCCACATATGGGTAAACAAATAAAGCACCAGGGCTACACCGGTAAAACGCCTGAGCACAAAACTGATGAATCCCGTACTCTTATACATCTTTTCTCCTCGTAATCTTATCCAGGTCTATGAATGCCATTCGTTATCTAGCCAACCTGGATGGGTTCGGTTAGCTTGTCTTGTCGCTCTTTTCGTGCTTGATCGAAGTTCTTTCGTTTCTGGGCAAGTTTCCGCAATGTCTCAATAGCCTGGGTAGGATTAAGCCCTTTAGGGCAGGCATCGATACAATTAAATATTGTGTGACATCGATAGACGCCATCACCTCCGGCAAGATCTGCCAGTCGTTCCGCGGGCGCGCTATCTCTAGGGTCCAGAACACGTAAGTATGCTTTCAAAAGAGCGTGGGGGCCGATATATTGTTTGGTCAAGCCAATTACCTGGCAGGCGGAGTAACAGGCGCCGCACATGATACATGTCTCTGCGTTATGCAGTTCTTCCACTTCCTCTGGGCTAATCCGGAACTCCTTTTCGGGCTTGGCGTCAGGTGGGATCACCCACGGTTTCACCCTCATATATTGTTCCCAAAAAGCAGTTCGGTCTACCACCAGGTCCTTGATGATGGGCATGTAGGGCAAGGGTCGAATCGTGACTTGTCCCTTCCTGTCCAATACCTGGTGAAGAGGTGTCTTACAGACAAGTAGATTATTGCCGTTTACATTCATGGCACAACTACCACAAATTGCATGACGGCAGGAGCGACGATACGTGAGACTGCCATCCCGTTCAGTCTTGATGAGGTGCAAGGCATCTAGTATCGTCGTGTCGCTACCTGGGGCAATAACGAAATCCTCATACCGTGGTTTCTTATCTGTATCAGGATTAAAACGCTGAATTCGGATTGTAGCTTTCTCTGTTCCCATAGATCATTTTCTCCAGGTGAGGCAAAATTCCTGACGGTCCTAATACTTTCTCTCTAAAGGTGGATATCGTTCCCAGTCAATATTGACCGGTTTGTAGCTGAATTGCGGGCGGTCGCCTTCTTCCCGGCGAACCATAGTATGTTTCAACCAATTATCATCGTCACGTCCGGTGAAATCGGTCCGAGAGTGCGCCCCTCTGCTCTCGGTGCGAGCCAGCGCTCCACCCACGATTAGCTCGCTAAAGGAAAGTAGATGTTCTGTTTCCAATGCAGCCAATAGGTCTGTATTGAAGCGGGCGCTTTTATCCATAACACGAGCGTCCTTGAAGCGATCTTTCAACTCCGCTATCTTGTTGCCGGCCAGTTTTAATCTATTTTCATCACGAAAGATACCGCAGTTGTCGGTCATGTTTCTTTTTAACTCCTGAGCAATTTGTTCTACCGACTCCGAACCTGGGTTGTCCAATATCTTTTTGATCCGGGATAGGCCGAATTGGGACGGATCCCCGCTAAGCGGCATTAGCTCACCGCCCTCTCTAATAAAGTCGGCGATGGCATAACCGGCCCGGCGACCGAAGAGAGAAGCTTCAAGTAGGCTGTTTGTACCCAATCGATTCGCACCGTGAACGCTCACACAGGCGCATTCACCGGCAGCGTAAAAGCCGACGACCGGCGTGCCATTTGCGTCGGCCATTACCTGCCCGTTGACGTCCGTTGGGATGCCCCCCATGCTGTAATGTGCGGTTGGCTGAATCGGAATTGGATCATCAATGGGATCAACACCAACAAAATCAATCGCCAATTCTCGTACCTGAGGCAATCGCGAAAGGATCTTCTCCCGACCCAAATGCCGAAGATCAAGATAGATTCCCTGGCCATCTGGTCCAATTCCCCGGCCGGCATCAATTTCAGTTTGCTCGGAACGGCTTACCAGGTCTCGGGGGGCCAGTTCCATCTTGTCCGGCGCATAATTCTGCATGAAACGATCGCCCGCGCGATTAGAAAGATAGCCGCCCTCACCGCGACAGGCCTCACTCATCAAGATGCCGTGCCTGTAGAGACCGGTTGGGTGGAACTGAACGAATTCCATATCCATCAACGGGATGCCGGCGTTGTAGGCTATAGCTACGCCATCTCCCGTATTGGCAAACGCATTGGAAGTAATATTAAATGCCCGACCGTATCCACCCGTCCCAAACATGACCGCCTTGGCCCGCATGGTAACAACTTGGCCGGTTAGAATCTCCATGGCGACGATTCCCCGACAGATATTGTCCTCGACTATCAGATCGAGGCAGTACCATTCATCATAAAATTTGACGCCATGACGCAGTGCCTGTTCATGTATCGTGTGCAACAGTACATGACCTGTATAGTCTTTTGAGTAGCTCGCTCTTGGCGCGCTATGCCCGCCAAATCTTCGTTGGGCAATACGCCCATCTGGCATTCGGCTGAATACGCAGCCCAGGTGCTCATACTCATAGATGATCTCCGGTGCTTCTTTGACCATGATCTCAATGGCATTTTGATCACCGAGCCAATCCGACCCCTTGATGGTATCGAACATATGTAATTCCCAACTATCTACGTTTTCCTCGCCTTGTGGGATCATTTCCAACGGACCTCGTGGACCTGTTCCGGCAACCGGGCGAACATTATTGAGCGCGGCGGCAATACCCCCTTGGGCAGCGCCACTATGGGAGCGCAGTGGGTGAATTTTTGAGAGGACGCCTACATCTTTGACGCCTTGTTGCCCAACCACCATGGCTGCCCAAGAACCGGCAAGACCTGCGCCTACAATAATGACGTCGTGAGTTATTGTTTCTGAATGGGTCATCGTTCTTATCCTTCTTAAAGTTGAATAACTGGCACTCAACTGATTCATGGAAAAGTATAGAGAGGGGCTGGGTAAACCGGTAGTTGCAAACATCACGATTTTCGTGACAAATGTCACAAAATCTGCCTTAATTTCCGTATTCTGCTAGTGGAATAAGTAATTGATGGGTACGGGGGGGTACTGGCCAGATGGCTATTGGCATAAAAAACCTGCGGTCAAAACAGAATCGCTTCGACAGCAGGCTAAAGACTTTTCTGAAACTGGAAATGCCCGATCGCTACAAAGTAGTGAAGGTGGGCACTATGTTGACCTAGTTATATCCTCCTTCGAAGATATCAATCATCAACCTGGCATCGCCAAGCGGATACAGGATTGGACAGGTACAACCGGCAGCAACATATTCGCGCACTTTAGCCTTGACTTCCTCTGGAGAGCCACTGGCAGTACACATTTGGACAACATCATCCGGAACGAGATGCATCGCCGATTCAATTTCCTCATCCGTAGCTGGCCAGGTCAGTACCTGGTGGATTTCGTCAAGCAGATCTTGGCTTACACCACTTGCTTTCATCAGATGGGGCTGTTGGCCCAGATATTGGGTGATCATCTTGCGGGCGCCATCCAACGCCTTTTGACGATCGTTGTCAACCGAACAGATCATTAGTTGTGGCCGATCGATGTCGTCAATTGTGCGACCCGATATCTTTGCCCCCCTTTCCAACGCTTCGACCGCCCGTACATTGTATTCAGGACTGACCAAATAATTTAAGACCGCACCATCGGCAATCTCGCCGGTCATCTCCATCATTTTCATCCCGGTCGCGCCAATATAGATGGGCACATTGCGCGGCTCTTTTCGGCCGTGCACCACATCCAGCTTGATACCATCCACATGATGGAACTGCCCGTTAAATGTTACCGTCTCCATGTTCAAGAGCCGGCGCAGCACCTCCACAGTCTCTCTCATCGCGGTAAGTGGTTTTGTGCGGTGGATACCGACCTTGCTGGCCAAAGGATCCCACCAGGCGCCAATGCCACAGTAGATGCGATCAGGGGCCAGGTCATCTAGGGTGAGAAAGGTAGCTGCCAGCAAACCTATGTTCCTGGTCCAGTTGTTTGTCACGCCACTGCCGACTTTAAGTTTCGTGGTATGGGCGGCGAAAGCGGCCATGGGCACAATCGCATCCCGGACCAGACGACTTTCCGCCTGCCAAACAGCTTCAAAGCCTTTCTCTTCAGCATATTTAACCAACTCGATACCCTCAGATAACTCATGGGCATCCTGCAAATACAAAGCTACTCGATCACTGGACATTATTGCCTCCTTTTTGTCTACAATCCCTCGTTCAGGGCTCGCCAAACACGCTCAGGGGTAAATGGTATCTCTCTTATCCGAACGCCAGTGGCATGGTAGATGGCGTTGGCCAATGCCGGCGCGACGCCGTCCTTGGGGATCTCGGCAATTGCCTTGGCGCCGAAGGGACCGGTTGGTTCAAAAGTCTGGACCAGGATGACAGCCAAGTCGGGCATTTCATCTGCCCGGTAAATCTTGTAAGGGCCTATTTGTGAGTTCACCATCCGACCCAGGTTGTCGTAAGCCATTTCTTCACAGTGTGCATAACCAAGGGCCTGGGTCATGCCACCTTCCACCTGGCCACTGGCAGTCAGCGGGTTGATGACCACCCCGGCATCTACGGCCATGACCATCTTTTTCACTTCGACCTGACCTGTTTCAATATCCACCTCGATTTCTACAAATTGTCCGGCGAAAGGCGGCGGTGAAGAATCAGATACAAAGGATGCCGTATACATTATTTGGCGCTGCTGTTCCTGATGGAGGGAATGTAAGCCAACTTCTTGCAAGGTAACGGATCGCCCATCTCGGGTCCAGGCCTGCCGGTCATGCAAATCGATATCTTGCCAATCCGCCACCTGGAGCATCAAACCTGCTCTTTCTTTAATTTGCTCGCGGACCCCTTCAGCGGCAAGTTTGACGGCCATCCCGGAAATATAGGTTGTGCTTGAGGCATATGCCCCGGTATCAAAGGGGGTCATGTCTGTATCACTGGAGTAGATAATGATATCGTCAAGCGGAACCCCTAAAACCTCGGCCGCCATCTGAGCCAATACGGTGTCAGAACCGGTGCCCAGGTCGGTCGCTCCAACCAGGACATTAAATGATCCATCATCGTTAATCTTGATACTGGCCCCGCCCATATCCAGGAACGGGATAGCTGTTCCATGCATGCAGACAGCCATTCCCAAGCCACGCCGCTTATGAGGTTGGCCGGGAATCATTTTCCAGGCTGGATCATCGCGCCGGTCCCAGCCAATTGCCTGCCTGCCCAACTCAACACACTCAGCCAGCGCGCTGGTCAGGACAATAGGTGTTTCTGGCGGCACGTCATAATCCCCCTCACCAAGGTATGGGGCAATATTCAAGCCATCCCCCACCTTGATCCAGTTCTTACGCCGAAATTCAATAGAGTCGAGACCAAGGGCAGCCGCAATTTCCTCAAGATGGCTTTCTAAAGCAAAGAGAGCCTGGGGCGCGCCATAGCCTCGGTAGGCGCCGGGTACAGGGATATTGGTATAGACAACTTTGCAGTCAAACTGTTTATTTGGGCAATTATAGGTGCTCAAGCCACGCATGCCGGTCACGGTTTGTACGGTAAGACCGTGGGTGCCATAAGCCCCGGTATTGCCCAATACGGTCATCTTCTGAGCTAAAAATGTCCCATCTGCCTTCAAGCCACTTTTGAAGGTAATAGTCTGGGGATGGCGTGTGCGACTGGAGACAAATTCTTCTTCTCGATTTAACTCTAGCCGAACCGGCCGGTTGGTCTTAATCGATAAATGGCCGACGATATCTTCTATGAGCATCTCCTGCTTGACCCCAAAACCGCCGCCTATTCGTGGCTTGATGACCCGTATCCTTTTCACAGGTAGTCCAAGCAAGGGGGCGACCATGCGACGTACGTGGAACGGCACCTGGGTTGAGGTTCGGATGACCAGTCTTTCGTCAGAGTCCCAGTAA
>Ga0307377_10008222_pt1 | contig 10624 bp, 11 predicted proteins | sample TR3MG_FD_202535 | JGI IMG/M metagenome (GOLD analysis project Ga0307377, IMG submission 202535) | Soil microbial communities from Risofladan, Vaasa, Finland - TR-3 | ecosystem: Environmental > Terrestrial > Soil > Coastal area > Acid sulfate soil | place: Finland: Risofladan, Vaasa | collected... | reverse complement strand
TCCTTGATGAAGGCCCAGCAGTACGTCCTGTTTCTGCAGCAACTGAGCGAGAATCAGGGAGGCTAGAAGGTCCTGGAAATGGCGGCCGGGCGAGGCCGGCGCCTCGCCCGGTTACGTGCTGCGTGAGTCGAACCAGGTTGGTCTACGGTCAGTTTTCGAGGGGTCGCCCGAAGAACTCGTGTCGAGTTGTCTTAGTGTTCGTTTATGCGCTTCTCGCGATAAGGGGTGGTGGCTGAGCAGTCGCGGCGGGGGGCACAGGAATACCTGGCCGGCGGTCGAAACGTGCTGCTGAACGACACGGCGGGAGTCGGATCATGTCGAGTCAGCGGAGGGCGCCGCTCATCACCTTGTTGAGCGACCTGGGCACTGCCGACACGTACGTGGGAGTGATGAAGGCGGTCATTCTCGGCCTCTGCCCTGAGGCCCAAATCGTGGATCTGTGCCACGACGTTCCCCCACAGGATGTGCAGCAGGCGGCATTTCTGCTGGACACGGCCTGGGGGTACTGCCCCGAGGGGACGGTGCACGTCATCATAGTCGATCCAGGTGTGGGGAGCGAACGTCGGGTGCTGGCGGTGGAGGCTCATGGGCAGCGGTTCGTGGCGCCGGACAACGGTGTTCTGACATACATTCTGTCGAGCGCGCGGGACTATCGGGCCTTCTGCGTGGAGCGGCGGGAGTACTTGCTTCCGCAGGTGAGCCAGACCTTTCACGGGCGCGATGTGATGGCGCCGGTGGCGGCGCGGCTTGCCGCGGGCCTTCGGACGGATGCGGTCGGTTCCCAGATCACGGGACCTTTGGAGCGATTTCCGATTTCACGGCCTGTGGTCGACCAAGCGGGGCTGGTCGCCCACGTCGTCCATGTGGACCGCTTCGGCAATCTGGTCACGGACCTGTCGGAGGAGGACCTGCTCATGTGGAAGCGAGAAGTCGGGGTGGGCGAGGTCGTGATTAGAGCGGGTGACAGCGTGATAGAGGAGATACGCGCGGCCTACGCCGGGGCCAACCCCGGCGATCTTCTGGCGTTGTTCGGGAGCAGCGGGCGTTTGGAGATCGCGCTCAACCTCGGCAGCGCGGCGGCGTGCTTGGGGGTCGGCGTCGGGGCAATCGTGATAATCGAGGGGCGCGGGTGAGCGAGGCGAGGGGCGGTCAGCTTGGTGCGAGGACGACTCTGGTCGTGACGACGGCGGCGGGACTGGAGGCGGAGGCGCGGCGGGAGATCTGCGGTCTCCTGTCCGGGGCGAGGGCGCGCCCGCTGCTGCTCAAGGGGAATGTCCTCGTGCAGGCGGAGCAGGAGGAGGGGGAGGCGGTGTCGGCCCTGCGGGCCGCGGATACGCGCCACCTGTCCCGCATCGTGCCCGTGCAGCGGCGCCTGCCTCTGGCCCGGGAGGGAAGCTGCTTCCGCGAGGTGGCGGCGGCGGCGGCGGAGATCGGTCGCATCGGGGAGGGGGAGACGTTCCTCGTGCGCTGTCACCGCCGGGGGCGTCATTCCTGGAGCAGCCGGGACCTGGAGCGCGCGGTGGCGCAGGAGCTGGAGGCTCTGACCCAGGGGGTGGGCGAGTACGAGCGGGAGGCGAGGTGGGTGGTGCTGGTGGAGGTGTACCAGGACCTCGCCTACGTCGGGGTCAATCGCCCTGAGGACGTGCTTCAGAAGGCGCTTCAGCAGCAGCGGAAGTACGCGCCGGGGCAGCGGCCGCTGAACCGGGCGCAGTGGAAGATCAAGGAGGCGCTGAAGGCTTTCGAGATAGGGCTGGGGCCGGAGGCGCGGGTCATCGACCTGGGCTCCGCTCCCGGGGGCTGGGCGGAAGTGCTGGCGGAGGCTGCGGCGGAGGTGGTGGCGGTGGACCCCGCCGACCTCGACCCCAGGGTGGCGGGCCGTGCGAACGTGCGCCACGTGCGATGCCGAGCGGAGGCGCTGGCCGACCATCCCGATATCGCCGGACCCTTCGACCTGATGACGTGTGACATGAACTTGGACCCCGTGGACTCGGCCGGGATCATGTGCCGGCTTGCGGGGCTGCTGAGGGAGGGCGCGCCTGCGATCATGACCGTCAAGTACATGACGCCGGAGCGCAGGAGGCACGAGCGGGAGGCGCGGGAGGCGCTGGGGGGGCAGTACGAGGATATGCGAATACGGAGACTCCCACATAACGCTTACGAGACCACGATCGCCATGAGAAGGCGGACCGGGAGAGGACCCTCGACGGAGGGGTGGAAGTAGTCCAACCGACGCCGGCGCGATGTGCCGCGACTGCAGCAACGAAGGGATAGCAGCATGAGGAAGAAGGTCCGCCTGGGGATGGTGGGAGCAGGATCGATCGCCCGACAGCATCTGACTGCGTGTCAGCAGTGCACGGGCTTGGAAGTGACCGCTATCTGTGATGTTCACGCGGGTCGGGCGAAGTCTCTGGCCAAGGAGTTCGGCGTTCCGAACGTCTTCGCCGACTATCGGGACCTAGTGGCGGCGGATGACGTCGACGCCGTCTCGGTGTGCACGCCCAATAGCCTCCATATGCCGGTGACGCTGGCTGCCATCAAGGCGGACAAGGACGTCATCTGCGAGAAGCCGCTGGCGATGAACGCGGGGCAGGCGCGGCGCATGGTGGAGGCGGCCGACAAGGCGGGGAAGATCCTCATGACGGCCCAGTCGTCCCGGTATACGGCGGCGGCGGGGTTCCTGAAGAAGCTGGCGGAGGGCGGGCGGTTCGGCGAGATCTACTACGGGAAGGCGATGTGGCTGCGCCGGTCGGGGATACCCAAGGGATGGTTTCAGGACGTCGAGCAGTCGGCGGGCGGGCCGCTGATCGATCTGGGGGTGCATGCAATCGACCTGCTGTGGTGGCTGATGGGACGCCCGAAGCCCGTATCGGCTCAGGGGGTCATGTTCGACCATCTCGGACGGAAGGGACAGGGGATGGGGGGCTGGGGCGTCGGCTACAACCCGGCCAAATTCAGCGTGGAAGACATGGTCGGCGGCCTGATTCGATTCGAGGACGGGCGGGCGCTGAGCATCGACATCTCGTGGGCGGCGCACACGGCCGACATGTACTGGTTGCGGTTCTTCGGCACGAAGGGCGGGGCGCAGATCATGCCCGAGACCGTCGTCTACGAGACGGATGGGGAGACCAAGCTCGATACGACGCCGGAGCTTCCGCGGCAGAACCCCTACGCCGTGGAGAACCAGCACTTCGTCGATTGCGTCCGGCGTCGGGAGCAGCCGATCTCGCCCGGATCCCAGGCGGTCGTCGTGATGGCGATGATCGACGCGGTGTCGAAGGCGGCGCGAACCGGCCGGATGGCGTCCATCCGAACGACGTGACGCGGGAAGAGATTTGACGCCGGTTTGCTCCTCAGGTACTATGGCGGGCGAGGGCCGACGATCGGGGAGGAAAGCCGTGGAGCATCTCTGGGCGCCGTGGCGCATGGGGTACGTCAGCGCTGAGCAACCAAGGGGCTGCATATTCTGCACGAAGCCTGCGGCCGGCGACGACGAGGCCAACCAGATCATCCACCGCGGCGATCTGGTGTGCATCATGCTCAACACCTTTCCGTACAACACCGGCCATCTCATGGTCGCGCCCTATCGGCACGTGGGCGATCCTCTGGAGCTGGAGCCCCAGGAGTCCAGCGAGCTGCTGTATGGGATCCGTATCGCTATCGAGATCCTTCGGGAGAGCTTCTCTCCCCAGGGGTTGAACATCGGGCTGAATGTCGGACAGGTGGCCGGCGCGGGCTACGCGGAGCACCTGCATGTCCACGTCGTGCCGCGCTGGAACGGCGACACCAACTTCATGGCGGTGACCGCCGACACTCGCGTCGTGCCGGAGGCGCTGGCTGATACCTATCGCAGACTCAAGGAAGCGCTCGCCAAGAGGGCTGAAAGCACAGATGGCGGCTAGCACCGACTGCGCCATCGGAGGCCGGAGATAATGGCCTGGCTCAGGATGGTCTGGCAGGTCGTGAGGGAGAACTTCGGCTTCCTGTCGGTCCTGGACATCACCCTCGTGGCGATCAGCGTGTACTTCGTGCTCCGGCTGCTGCGGGGGACGCGAGCCGTTCAGCTCATCAAGGGATTGCTGGTCCTCGGCGCGCTGATCGTCCTGACGCAGACCCTTCAGCTGTTCACCTTCAACTGGATGTTGAAGCAGGCGCTTCTGCCGGGGGTGATCGCGCTCCTCATCCTCTTCCAGCCGGAGCTGCGGCTTGCGCTGGAGCAGATTGGACGAGGCCACATCTTCGGGGCCGGGCTGGTGTCGATGCAGCGGGAGCAGATCACGCGCCTGGTGGATGAGTCCGTGCTCAGCGCCCGCCAGCTCTCCCGGGACCGGATCGGGGCGCTGCTCGTGATCGAGCGAGAGGTGGGTTTGAACGACGTGATCCAGACCGGCCGCAGGATCGACGCCGTGGCTTCCGCCGATCTGCTTCGGACGATCTTCTACCCCGGCACTCCGCTGCACGATCTGGCGGCCGTAATCCGAAGAGAGCGCATCGTCGCCGCGGGGTGTCTGCTGCCCCTGACGGAGCGCCGCGATGTTCGCGGGCTGCTGGGCACGCGCCACCGCGCGGCGCTGGGCCTGAGCGAGACGACCGACGCGGCGGTGATCGTCGTGTCGGAGGAGACGGGGGGGATCTCGCTGGCCGTGGACGGTAGGCTGTACAGCAATCTGACGCCCGATGTTCTGAAGCAGAGGCTTCTCGGGATTCTGACGCCTGCGCATCGGACACCTCGACTCAGGCTGCGGAGGCGTCAGGATGTTGCATAGGAACCTCCCTCTGAAGGCGGCGGCTGTTCTCCTCGCTATCTTCCTGTGGTTCTGGGTTATGTTGAACGAGGAGAACCCCATTCTGGAGGTGCCGGTCCATAGGCCCGTGGTGGCGAAGGATCTGCAGCCGGGCCTGGCGCTGCAGCGGGAGCTGTCCGATGCCGACGTGCGGCTGCGGGGGTTGAAGGTGGATATGGCGGACATCGGGGGGGCGGTCGAGGCCTTCGTGTCGTGTCGGGGGTTGGGAGCGGGGAGCTACCGTCTGGGCGTGCAGGTCCGGGCGCCGAAAGAGGTCACGGTCATCGGGGTCCATCCCGCCGACGTGTCCGTGGTGCTGGAGGACATCGTTTCGGCCAACCGGCCGGTGGAGCTGCAGAGGACCGGCGATCCGCCCGCGGGATACGAGCTGGTTGACACGAGCTACTCGCCCAAGACGGTGCGGGTCTCGGGGGCGCAGAGCCAGGTCGACAGGGCGGCCCGCGTTCTGGTGACGGTGGACCTCGCTCGGGTCGTTCCCGGAGTGCCGATCTCCCTCTTCCCGCGGGCCGTGGACAGCTCGGGTGACGAGGTGCGACACGTGTCGATCGCTCCGCCGCGGGTCACCGTCATGGCCGAGATGCAGCCTGTGGTGGTATCGCGAACCCTTCCCGTCGTGGTGCGGACGAGGGGGGTGCTCCCGGCGGGCCTGGAGTTGGCTTCGGTGCAGGTGGACCCGGCGATGGTGACGGTGGTGCTGCCGGCGAGCCACGTGGGCGATGTCACGCAGATCGATACCGAGGAGCTGTCGCTGAGCGGGGCGCAGGGCAGCTTCACGCGCAACCTGCGGCTGATCGTTCCGGAGGAGGCGAACCTGATGGGCAACCCGGAGGTGCGGGTCACGGTGAAGATCGCGCAGGCCCCGCGGCCCGCCGAGGATGCGTCGAGCCGCGAGCGGGAAGACGAATTGCCGCCGGGTTAGCTTACTTTCGATCCCTTGGGGAGCGGGCGCTGTGGGGCGACGATGGAGATGCTCGCGTCGTCCCCCTGGACCCAGCCGGCGAGGATCATCCCCTCCGATCGCACGCCGCGGATCGTTGCCGGCTCCAGGTTCGCCACCACGACGACGCGCGTGCCGACGAGCTCCTCCGGCTTGTAGGAGAGAGCGACCCCGGCGACCATCGTCCGCTGCTCGTCTCCGATGTCGACGGTCAGCTTCAGGAGCTTGTCGGCGTTCGGCACGGGCTCGGCACTGAGGACTTCGCCGACGCGCAGGTCCAGCTTCTGGAAGTCTTTGAAGGAAATCATGGCCTTCTCCTTTGGGGCCGCGGCGCTCTTCGCCGGCGCCTTCGGGGCGGCGGAGGGCTCGGCCTTGGCCGCTTCGATCCGGGGGAAGAGCGGCTCGGCCCGCGCGATCTGCTGCCCGCCCGGGAGCAGTCCCCACTCGGATGTCTGGGACCAGGTTCGCTTCCAGCCCTCGAGCCCGAGCTGCCGCTGGATCTCGTCGGCCGTGCTCGGCATGACCGGGGAGATCAAACAGGCCGCAATGCGGATCGCCTCGGCGGCGGAGTAGAGGACGCGATCGAGGGCTTCGTCGTCACCGGCCTTTGCCAGAGACCAGGGGGCTTTTCGGTCGACATAGCGGTTGGCGACGGCGAGGAAGGCCCAGATCGCCTCCAGGCCTCCGCGGAAGTCGAGCGTCTCGATGGCTCGATCCCATCCCGCGGCGGCCGTCTGTGCGGCCGGGTGAAGCTCCGGGTCGGGTGGACACGGCTCCGGCAGCCGCCCCTGGCGATAGCGCTGGATCATGGGCAGGAGGCGATGGAGCAGATTGCCGAGGTCGTTGGCAAGATCGCTGGCATAGCGGCCGAGGAGCGCCTCGCCCGAGAACTCGCCGTCCTGGCCGAAGGGGACCTCTCGCAGCATGTGGTAGCGAAGCGCGTCGACGGCGCGCTCGCGGGAGCAGCCGGTCTCCTGCACGATCATGTCGAGGACGGGTCCGGGCCGCGGCACGGCGCCGCCGCGCGATTTGGATATCTTCTCTCCGCCTTGGGTCCACCAGCCGTGGGCGACGATTCGTTTGGGCAGAGCGAGGCCGGCGGACATGAGCATTGCCGGCCAGAGAGTCGCGTGGAACCTGACGAAGATGTCTTTGCCCACGACGTGCACGTCTGCCGGCCAGTAGCGTACAACACGCTCGGTGTCGTCGGGATAGCCCGCGCAGGTCACGTAATTGATGAGGGCGTCGGCCCAGACGTAGACAACGTGACTTTCGGATTCGGGAATGGATGCGGGGAGCGGTATTCCCCACGAGGACTGCCGGCTCACACAGACGTCCTTGAGCCCGCGCTTGATGAAGGCGACGACCTCGTTCTTTCGAAACTCCGGCAGCAGCCAGCCGGGGTGCTGCTCGATGTAGTCGAGCAAAGGCTGTTGGTACTTGGAGAAGCGGAAGAAGTGAGCCGGCTCGCTCATCCACTCCACGGGCTTGCCGCACTCCGGGTTGGGGCAGCGGCCGTCGACGACATCTTCCTCTCGGAAGAAGGTCTCGTCGGAGACGCAGTACCAGCCCTCGTACTTGTCGAGGTAGAGGTCCCCGTTTTCGTGGAGCTTCTCGAAGAGGGTCTGCACGGCGTGCCGATGCCGATCCTCAGTCGTGCGAATGAAGTCGTCGTAGGCGATGTTGAGGCCCTGCCACTCGCGCCGGAAGTTGTCGGCCATCTGATCGACGAAGGGCTTCGGCTCCAGGCCCCGCGCTTCGGCCGCCCGGAGGACCTTGAGAGCGTTCTCGTCGGTGCCGGTGGTGAAGAGGACGTCGTCGCCCCTAAGGCGATGGTAGCGGGCGAGGACGTCGCAGGCGACGGTGGAGTAGGCGTGCCCAACGGTCGGGACGTCGTTGACGTAGTAGATTGGTGTGGTGACGTAGAACTTCACGCGTGAAGCACTCCAGTTGGAAGCAGTGTTGTCGGCTCGCCGCGGGACTCCCGGCGGGGCCGCCTTCTCACTTCGCCCGGTTTGCCCCGCCGGCTAGTGGCAGGTGGCGCAGTTCCCCGAGCTGCAGCCGGCGCAGCTCGACCCGACCGAGGTCGGGCTGCCGCCCTCGCTCTTGGTTCTGGCGGAGAAGATGGACATGAGGCGCCGCATCTTGCCGCCGCCGCACTCCGGGCACTTCAGGCCCTTGCCGTTGGTGCCAACCGGGCAGAGGCGCTCGATGACGTTGTCGCACTTTTCGCAGCGAAATTCGTAGAGTGGCATGTGAAGCTCTCTCCCACTCATCCATACCCAGAACCCACGAATGACTATAGCACCGGTCGCTTGAGGGTGTCAACGTGGGCGGGCGGCGGGACGTGCGGGGGTTGCGGTCGGGGATGCCGGCTGGTATAATGGCGGGTGCCGTGCCATAGGTTCGGGCCGCCTTGGCCCGTTTCGACTGGCCTTCCTGCTCCCATCGGGGAGCCGCACTAGACCATAGGAAGGAGGAACCCTCCTATTCGCGACTACGAGATCATGTTCATTGTGGACCCGGCGCTCTCCGACAGCGACATTGAGAGCGTCCAGGAGCGTCTGCGCGAGCTGGCCGTCAGCCGTGGCGCCGAGGTGAAGAAGATCGCCGTCTGGGAGCGACGCCGCCTCGCCTACGAGATCAACGGGAGGCGGGATGGGATCTACATCCTCGCCCAGTTGTCCACCGAGCCAGCCGTGGTGAAGGAACTGGACCAGCTGCTTTCCGTTACCGAGAATGTGCTTCGACATATGGTAGTTCGGCTGGGCGAGGATTAGGTCCTCGACCTCAGGTGTTGGGGGCAACCTATCCGGAGTGTGGCCCGACACCCGCGCGTGAGCGGGGTGGGGGCGAACACCGAAAGGACAGCCTGATGCTCAATCGAGTGATCCTGATAGGCCGTCTTGTGGCGGACCCGGAGCTGCGGTACACGCCCAGCGGCGTGCCGGTGGCGAATTGCCGGATTGCAGTGGATCGGCCGTTCAAGAACGCCGCGGGCGAGCGGGAGACGGATTTCATCAACATCGTCGCCTGGCGGCAGCGGGCCGAGTTCGCGGCCAACTATCTGGGCAAGGGGCGGTTGGTGGCGATCGACGGGCGGCTTCAGATTCGCCAGTGGACGACGCAGGATGGACAGAAGCGATCGACGGCTGAGGTCGTCGCGGATGACGTGCAGGGGCTCGACCGGCCGCGAGAGGCCGCGGCGGCGATGCCCGAGGGGGAGGGCGACATCGCGTCGGAGCCGAGCGAGGTGGGGGAGGACGACGGGCCGGGCCCGTGGGACGACCAGTAAGTGAGCGTGGATAACCCGATAATCAGATATGCCTGATCGAGGTCGGTGAAAGGTAGAAGGCGAGTATGTCCGAGACGAGAGATAGAGAGCAAGCGAACGTCAGCGATGGTGGGAACGCGCAACAGGACTCTGCTGCGCGGCCAGACTCTGCTGCGCGGCCAGACTCTGCTGCGCGGCCAGACTCTGCGGCGCGGTCAGACTCTGCGGCGCGGTCAGACTCTGCGGCGCGGTCAGACTCTGCGGCGCGGTCAGACTCTGCGGCGCGGCCAGACTCTGCGGCGCGGCCAGAGGGAGAACAGCGCCCGCGCCGAGAGGGCGAGCGCAGCACGAGCGGACCTGGCGAGCGCAGCACGGCCGGACCCGGCGGGCGCAGCACGAGCGGATATGGCGGGCGGCCTGGCGGGCGGCCCGGCGGTGGCGGTGGCGGGCGATTCGGACGCGATCGGGATCGGGATCGGGATCGGGATGGCGGCGGCCGGCGGGGCGGCGGCGGCCGGTTCCGGCGGCAGCGGCGCAAGGTGTGCGCCTTCTGCGTGGATAAGATCAAGCATATCGACTACAAGAGTCACCAGCGGCTGCGGGACTTCGTCTCCGATCGCGGCAAGATCCTCAAGAGCCGTATGACCGGGACGTGCTTCAAGCACCAGCGGAAGCTGTCGGCAGCGATCAAGCGGGCGAGGCAGGTGGCGCTGCTTCCGTTTGTGGCTGAGTAACATCCCAGGCAGGGGGCAGGTGGATGGCGAGCAGGACGACGCCCGAAGGAGGGCATCGCGTGCATCTAGACGACCCCGCTTCGTACAGCGACCTGGACCCGGCGGGGATGCTGGAGTTCGCTCAGAACTTCCCGGCGCAGGTGAAGGAGGCGGCGCGGATCGGTCGGGATTACGCACCGCCTCAGGCCTTCCGTAACCCAAAGCAGATCGTGCTGTCGGGCATGGGGGGATCGGCGGTGGCGGGGGATTTCCTGGCGCGGCTGTGTGAGGACCGGGTCGCGGCGCCATTCATCGTGAACCGCACCTACGGCATCCCTTCGTTCGTGGGGCGGGACACTCTCTTCATCGCTTCGAGCCACTCGGGGAACACGGAGGAGGCCCTCGCCGCCGTGCAGGCCGCGCTTCGGCGGGAGGCGCGGATCATCTGCATTACGACCAACGGGAAGCTCAGGGACTTCGCCCTGCGCCACAAGGGTCGGAGGGTCGCTCTGCTTCAGATCCCGCAGACGGACCCACCGATGCCGCCGCGGGCGGCCCTGGGATACTCACTCATTCCCCTGCTTCGCGCCTTCGAGACGCTGGGTCTCTGCGCCGGCGCCGGGCGGCATATCGGTGAGGCGATCACGCTCCTGGAGCTGCTGCGGGACCGCGTCGGGCCGGATGTCCCCACCGAACACAACCGGGCGAAGCAGCTGGCGCGAGACCTCCACGGCCGGATTCCGTGGGTTCAAGGCACGGCCGGAATCATGGGCGCGGTCGCCTATCGCTGGCGAACGCAGTTCAATGAGAACGGGAAGATGCTGGCCTACTCGAGCGAGTACCCCGAGCTGAACCACAACGAGGTGATCGGCTGGGAGCGGGCGGAGTGGCTCCGCGA